>ERZ1292632.124-Hain-H43-01um-R2-124-length-75569-cov-7_pt1 | contig 75569 bp, 72 predicted proteins | sample MGYA00564407_ERZ1292632 | MGnify/ENA primary metagenome ERZ1292632 (study PRJEB36523, sample SAMEA6512637) | groundwater metagenome | collected 2019-01-08 | study: AquaDiva: Metagenomics assemblies of 32 groundwater samples | reverse complement strand
CATAGACCGGCAGCCGCGCCGAACAGGTCATCAGCGGCGCAATCAGGATCGTCGTCAGCCGGTCCTTTGGGTCGGCGATGGTGCGCGTCGCCATGATCCCCGGCACGGCGCAGGCGAAGGAGGAGAGCAAGGGGATGAAGGCCCGCCCCGACAGGCCGACCCGCGCCATCAGCCCATCCATCAGGAAGGCGGCGCGGACCATATAGCCGGTCGCCTCCAGCATCAGGATGAAGAAGAAGAGGATCAGGATCTGCGGCAGGAACACGACCACAGATCCGACCCCGTTGATGACGCCATCGATCAGGAAGGAGCGGAGGATGCCGTCGGGCAGCGTGTCGCGCACGGCGGTCGCGGCGGCTTCGGCCAGCCCCTCGATGAAGGCGATCGGCGCTTCGGACCAGGCATAGACCGCCTGGAACATGACGAACAGCAGCGCCAGCAACAGGACGAGGCCGGCGACGGGATGCAGCGCCACCCGGTCCACCGCGGCGGTCAGCCGCCGCGAGGGCGTTTCCCGCACGATCGCGGCGCGGGCGATACGCCGCGCCTCCGCGCGGTTCGCGTCGAAATCGCGCGGCTCGCCCGACGGATAGGCGCGCGGCGCGCCGTTCAGCAGGCTCTCCAATGCCTCGCGCAGATGGTCGAGCCCGCGCTTGCGCACTGCGACGGTCGAGACCACCGGCACGCCGAGTTCGCGCGAAAGCACGGCGGCGTCCAGCTCTAGCCCGTCGCGCGTCGCGAGATCGACCATGTTGAGCGCCACCACGGTCGGCAGCCCCAGCGCGATCAGCTCCAGCGCGAAGCGGAGGTGATTGTCGAGATTGGCGGCGTCGACCACGATCACCAGCGCGTCGGGCCGCCGCTCGCCCGCCTGCCGGCCCATCACCACGTCGCGCGTCACCTGCTCGTCGGGGCTGCCGGGGGACAGGCTGTAGGTGCCCGGCAGGTCGACCAGCTCGATCGGCCGCCCGTCGGACAGCGCCAGCCGCCCGGCCTTCCGCTCCACCGTGACGCCGGGATAATTGCCCAGCTTCTGCCGCGCGCCGGTCAGCGCGTTGAACAGCGCGCTCTTGCCGGCATTGGGGTTGCCGACCAGCGCCACCAAAGGCAGCGCGCTCATGCTTGCTCGTCCGCCTCTGTCACGGGGCCGGTGCGCACGATGACAGCGGCGGCATGGGCGCGCCGCATCGCGATGGTCATGCGGCCGATGCGGCAGGCGACTGGCCCCTTGCCCCACAAGCCGCCCCTGTGCAGCGCCTCGACGCTCGCCCCTTCGCACAGGCCGAACTCCCTCAGCCGCTGGCCTTCGCTGGCAGACAACAGGGTCCAGTCGATCAGGTCGACATAGGCGGGCTGGCGCAGGGGCAGGTCGGTGAGGCGCACGGGATCGGGTTACTCGCAGGGCGGTTTCTGCGAGTGACTATCAATGTCGATAACAAATGGCTAGCGCGAATCTCAGACGGCGGGATAGCGCAGCCGGCCGATGAAGCGCGAGAGGCTCAGCCGCTCGCCGCCGCTCGCGCCCTTGACCTGCGCCTTGAGCTTCTCGAACCGCATGACATCCTCGATCCGCCGGGCGAGGAAGGCGCGCGTGTCGGCCAGTCCCTCGCTCTCGTCGTTGAGAAAGACGAGCAGGGTGGAGGCATAGACCGCCGAAAGCGTCAGCCGCTTGCTGTAATGCGCGAAGTCGGTCGCGGTGTCGCCCGCCGCGCGCCACATGGCGTCGGCCGCGCGCCAGCCGAGCTTGGCCGCGCGCGGGGCGTTGGTGGGCAGCGCCAGGATCGACCAGGCGCGGCGCAGCGCCTCGCGATCGCGCGCGATCACGTCGATCCGCGCTTCGACCAACGCGGTGATGCGGCGGCGGATCGACAGGACGGCGAGCTTTTCAGGCGGCAGCGCCGCCAGCATGGCGGTGTCGACATGCGCGAACCAGGCGTCGATCATATCCATCGCGCCGCCGGCGAAGGCCAGCGCGGCAATGTCGGGATCGACGCCCTTCTCCCGCGCCGCCATCGCCACCGCCTGGGGCCGCCACCCGTCGAAGGCGGCATGGCGCGGCAGGATGGGGGCCAGCAGGGCGCGGACTTCGTCCAGCGTCAGGTCGCTTGTCTCGGTCATGGTTGCCAATCTAGGGCCGCGCGGGCAAGCGCACAAGCACCAGCGCGGCGGCGACCGCGACCAGTCCCACCATGTCGCCCGCGCTCAGCCATTCGTCGAACAGCAGCCATCCCAGCACCGCCGACACCGCCGGCTGGAGCAGGAGGCTCAATCCCAGCACCAGCGGCGAGAACCAGCCGACCGCATAGGTGAGCAGCCCTTGGCCCACCAGTTGGCTGGACAGCGCGAGCAGGATCAGCGGCGTCCAGTTGCCCGGCATCACCCGCTCGCCCAGCGCCAGCGCGCAGAGCAGCAGCGCCGGCGCGCTCGCCAGGCTCGATCCGGCGAGCACCGACCAGCTGTCCAGCCGCCCGCGCGCGCCCTGCACGATCAGCAGATAGGCGGTGTAGAAGAGGCCCGCGAGCACGCAGAGCAGGTCGCCATGCAGGTTGCGGATCGACAGTTCGTAGCTGCCCGCCATCATCACCATCATGCCCGCCGTCGCCAGCGCCAGCGCGATCGCCTGGTTGCGGTCTGGCCGCTGGCGCAGCACCAGCAGCGCCCAGGCGGGCAGGAACAGCCCGCTCATATTGCCGAACACGGTGGCGTTGGCGACCTTGGTATAGAGGATGCCGACATGCCAAGCGGCGAGATCCGCCGCGAACACGATCCCCGACAGGACCAGCGCGCTCCATTCGCGCGCCGTGGGCGGGGTCCGCCGCCAGCCCCGCGCCGCCAGCAGGCAGAGAAAGGGCAGGGCGATCGTCACCCGCCAGAAAGCGGCGGCGACCGGCCCCACATCGGCAAAGCGCACCAGCACCGCGCCCGCCGGCAGGATGAGGTTGGCGAGAATAAGCGCCGGAAACGCGAAGCGGGGGGTTGCCATATGGGCGACAGGGGTTGAAGTCTGCATCGCGGCTCCCTAGCTGGCTTTCCGCAGCACGTCCCGTTGCATATTGCAACTTTATTGGCATTTTCTGCGTCAAAAGGGAGATTTTCGTGACGACCCTGTTCGATCCCATCCAGCTCGGCGCGATCGACGCGCCCAACCGCATCCTCATGGCGCCGCTCACCCGCGCGCGCGGCACCCGCGATCATGTGCCGACCCCGATCATGGCCGACTATTATGCGCAGCGCGCCGGCGCGGGCCTTATCATCAGCGAGGCGATCGGCATTTCGCGCCAGGGGCTGGGCTGGCCCTATGCGACGGGCCTCTGGAACCAGGATCAGGTCGACGGCTGGCGGCGCGTGACGGACGCGGTGCATGACGCGGGCGGGCGGATCGTCGCCCAGCTCTGGCATATGGGCCGGCTCGTCCATTCGAGCGTCACCGGCGAGCAGCCCGTCTCCTCCAGCCCCGTTGCCGCGCCCGGCCATGCCCACACTTACGAGGGCAACAAGGACTATGAAACGCCGCGCGCGCTCGCCGTGTCCGAAATCCCCCATCTGCTCGACACCTATGCGACCGCCGCGCGCAACGCGATCGCCGCCGGCTTCGACGGGGTTCAGCTCCACGCCGCCAACGGCTATCTGATCGACGAATTCCTGCGCAACGGCGTCAACGCCCGCGACGATGACTATGGCGGCAGCCCGGAAAACCGCGTCCGCCTGCTGCGCGAAGTCGTCGGCACGCTGACCAGCACGATCGGCGCGGACCGCACCGGCGTCCGCCTCTCGCCCAACGGCAATACGCAGGGCACGGACGACAGCGACCCGCAGAGCGTCTTCCCGGTCGCGGCCCAGGCGCTCGACGCGCTCGGCATCGCCTTCCTCGAACTGCGCGAACTCAAGCCCCACGGCACCTATGGCGCGAGCGAGGTGCCGCCGCTGTCGCCGATCATCCGCCAGCGCTATCGCGGGCCGCTGATCCTCAACAGCGACTATACCGGGGAGACCGCGCAAGCGGCGCTCGACAGCGGCATTGCCGACGGCATCGCCTTTGGCCGCCCTTTCCTCGCCAACCCCGACCTGGTAGAGCGCCTGCGCACCGGCGCGCCGCTCAACGATTGGGATAGCAAGACCTTCTACACGCAAGGGGCGGAAGGCTATACCGACTATCCCGCGCTGGAGACTGTCGCCTGATTAATCCTCCCCTTGTAGGGGAGGTGGCAGGCGCATAGCGCCTGACGGAGGGGTGTCCGCCTTTCGAGACGTGGACACCCCTCCACCATTTGCTGCACTCATGGTTTCCTTCCCATTGCAGGGGAGGATTTCTGCTTCACGCCACCCCGAACCGCTCGCGCAGGGCGAGCATGGCGATCGCCGCCTTGGCCGCTTCGCCGCCCTTGTCCTTCTGGTCGGGGCGCGCACGCACCAGCGCCTGTTCCTCATTTTCGACCGTCAGGATGCCATTGCCGATGGCGATGCCGTCCATGCTCAAAGCCATCAGGCCGCGCGCGCTCTCGTTCGACACCACTTCGAAATGATAGGTTTCGCCCCGGATCACCACGCCGATCGCGACGAAGCCGTCATAGCGCCCGGTCTCCGCCGCCAGCGCCGCCGCGCCCGGTATCTCCAGCGCGCCCGGCACCGTCACCACCTCATATTTATGGCCGCCCTCGTCCAGCGCCGCCTTCGCGCCCTCGATCAGCAGGTCGTTGAGATGGTCGTAGAAGCGCGCCTCGACGATCAGGAATTTCGCCACGGGATGTCCTTTGGTCAGAGTTCGATCGGGCGATGCCCGACCACGGAGAGATCATAGCCGTCGAGCGCGATCAGGCTGTGGTGGCTGTTGGTCAGCAGGATCATGTCATGGACGCCCAGTTCCGCGAGCAATTGCGCGCCCACGCCATAGTTGCGCAACTCGTCCATGTCGCCGGGCGCGCCCTTGCTCGCCCATCGCGTGATCGATTTGGAGAGGAACTCCCCATCATCCGCTCCGGCGAGCAGTACGATCAGCCCCGATCCTTCGCGCCCGATAATCTCCATCGACCGGGCGAGGAGGTCGCTGCGCTTGCCCTCCGCACCGTAAATGTCGTCCAGCAGCGACAGCTGGTGCATCCGCACCAGGGTCGGCTGGTCGGGCACGACATGGCCCTTCTGCAACACCATCTGCTCGGTGCGGGTGGCGCGATTGTAGAAGCTGATCGCTTTCCATTCGCCGCCCCATTTGCTGGCGAAGCTCGTTTCCGCGCGCCGCTCCACCATATGGTCGTGCCGGCGGCGATAGGCGATGAGGTCGCGGATCGTGCCGATCTTCATCTTGTGCTTCTGCGCGAAGGGGATGAGGTCGTCGAGCCGGGCCATCGTCCCGTCGTCCTTCATCACCTCGCAGATGACGCCCGACGGGTTGAGCCCGGCCAGCCGCGCCACGTCCACCGCCGCTTCGGTATGGCCGGTGCGGACGAGCACGCCGCCATCCTTCGCCACCAGCGGAAAGACATGGCCCGGCGTCACGATGTCGGTGCGCCCCTTCGACCCGTCGATCGCCACCGAGATGGTGCGGGCGCGGTCGGCGGCGCTGATGCCGGTGGTCACGCCTTCGCGCGCCTCGATCGACACGGTGAAGGCGGTTTCGTGCCGCGTGCCGTTGTTGCGGCTCATCAGTTCCAGGCCGAGCTGATCGACCCGATCCTTGGTCAGCGCCAGGCAGATGAGCCCGCGCCCGTGCGTCGCCATGAAGTTGATCGCGTCGGGCGTCGCCATTTGCGCGGGGATGACCAGGTCGCCCTCATTTTCCCGATCCTCGTCATCGACCAGGATGAACATGCGCCCGTTGCGCGCTTCGTTGATGATCTCTTCGGGACTGGCGAGCGCGGTCCCGCCCTCGCGCTTCAGCAGATAGGTTTCGAGCTTGCCGAGCGTATCGGCGGTGGGGTTCCAGTCCGCCTCGCCCAGCCGGCGCAGCGAATTGGCGTGGAGCCCGGCGGCGCGGGCAAGGCCCGACCGGGACATGCCGCCTTCGGTGACAAGGCTGCGAACGGTATCGAGAAGCGCGGACGACATGGGTGAACTCCTTCCAGACAGGCGTGCTGACCAACCCCAGCCCGTCATCCCCGCGAAGGCGGGGATCCATCTCCGGCGCTATCCTCTTGGTGGGAGGTTGGGAGATGGATTCCCGCTTTCGCGGGAATGACAGTCTAAAAATGACAATGTCAGGCAACAAGCCCGTAGAACGCCGCCCATATCACACTAGAATGTGATAATTACAAGCCCCAATCACATTGTGCGGTTGCGAAAGCCCTGCATCCGGTCGAGATAGCGCGCCAGCACGTCGATCTCCAGATTGACCTTCGCCCCTTCCGCCAGCCGGCCGAGCGTCGTCACGTCCCAGGTGTGCGGGATGAGGTTGACGGAGAAATGCGCGCCGCCCTCGACATCGCGCACCTCGTTCACCGTCAGCGACACGCCATCGACGGTAATGCTGCCCTTGGGCGCGATCATCGGGGCGAGCGCCGCGTCCACCGCAAAGCCGACCTTGTGCGAATCGCCGTCCCGGCAGACGCCTACGACCGTACCAAGGCCATCGACATGGCCGGTGACGATATGGCCACCCAGCTCATCCCCGACCTTGAGCGCGCGTTCGAGGTTCAGCCGCGCGCCTTCGTCCCACAGGCCCGGCGCGGTGCGCGCGACCGTCTCGGCCGACAGGTCCACCGCAAACCAGTCCGCGCCCTTCTCCACCACGGTCAGGCACGCGCCCGAACAGGCGATCGACGCGCCGATCGCGACCGTCTCCATCTCGTAAGCACAGCCGATCACGAGCCGCAGGTCGCCGCGCTGCTCATGGCTGCGGATCGTGCCGATGTCGGTGATGATGCCGGTGAACATATGCGTCAGTCCAATTTTTCCGTTCGCCCTGAGCGAAGTCGAAGGGCCAGACCGACCGAAGGGAGGTCACTTCGCTTCGCTCAGCGACGGGCTTCGACTTCGCTCAGCCCGAACGGGTGAGTTTGGAGGGTGATCTAAGCGCTCCGAACCCGCTCGTAAACCTCCAGCCGGTCGACGCCCAGCGCGCGCGCGTCGCTCATCCGCCAGCGCCCATGGGCCGCGCTCAGATCGGCAAGACCGATGTCGCCGATCCCCGCCAGCCCGTCCCCCACGATGATCGGCGCGCGATAGAGCAGCAGCCGATCGACAAGGTCCGCGCGCAGGAAGGCCGCCGCCACGCCCGCGCCGCCCTCCACCAGCAGATGATCGACCCGATCGAGCGTGGCGATCTCTTCGGGCGCGCCGATCCGCTCCCACCCCGCCGGCGCATCGCCCCGGCTCAGCAGCAGGCGGCGAGGGGAGCGATCCGCAAGGCCCGGCAGCCGCACATCGAGCAGCGGCGCATCGGCGCGCAGAGTCCCGCCGCCCACCAGGATCGCGTCGTGCCGCGCCCGCTCCAGATGGGCATGGGCGCGCGCGTCCGCCCCAGTGATCCAGCGGCTCGATCCATCCGCCAGCGCGATCCGCCCGTCGAGCGACAGGCCGAGCTTCAGCGTCACATGCGGCCGCCCCAGCGTCTGCCGCAGCACGAAGCCCGCCATCGCCTCCGCCGCCTCCCGCGCCATCAGCCCCATCTCGACCGCGACGCCATGGTCGCGCAGCCAGTCCGCACCCTGTCCGTCGGTGCGCGGATCGGGATCGCGGAGCGCTATGACCACGCGGCCCACTCCGGCGCGTGCGATCAGGTCGGCGCAGCGCGGTCCGCGCGGGGAAAGGTGGAAGCAGGGCTCCAGCGTCACATAGGCCGTGGCCCCCTGCGCCTGGTCCATCGCCTGGTCCAGCGCCTGCGCCTCGGCATGGGGGCGGCCGCCCTTCTGGGTCCAGCCGCGCCCGACGATCCTGCGTTCGCGCACGATCAGGCAGCCGACATTGGGATTGGGGGTGGAAAGGCCGCGCCCGCGCCCCGACAGGGCGATGGCGGCGGCCATATAGCGCCGGTCGTCCGCCGGTGAGGGGAAACCGCTCAGGGCCGGGCGATCCCGTCCTTCGCGCCCTTCTCGGCGGCTTCGGCCTTGGCCAGCCGCTCGTCGAGCATCGCGTCGATCGCCTTCACCGCTTCCTTGCGCTTCGCCGTATTGCGCTTCTCATCCTCGCGCCAGTCGATGCCAAAAGCGTCGGCATAGCCCTGCATCTTGCGCTGCTGCCTGATGAGCGCCGCCTCGCGCTTGGCGAAGTCGATCTTCTGCTGGAGGATGATCGCCGCGTCGGAGCGGTTCGCGTCCCAACTTTCGACATAGATGATCTTGTTGCGGGTCGGCATCGTGTTGGTGTTCGCGTCGATCACGAATGTCCACACGATGACCCAGGTCAGCGCCGCCGACAGGCCGAGCAGCGGCCATTTATGCCGTCGCGGCTGCCGGAAATAGCCCCAGAAGTCGCCGAGCGCGCTCTTGGGGGAAACGGGACGGGGAAAGATCGCCATGCCCCGCCTATAAGGCAGGACCGCGCCGGATGCAAAAGGGGTCATGGGCCGCTCCCTGTCGTTTTCATCCTTCCCCGTCATTCCCGCGCAGGCGGGAACCCATATCCCGCCCTGTCGTCACGCACGACGCCGGCATGACGATCAGGGCGGCCAATTGCTGCTACCGGTCGGTCAGGGTGAAGCGCACCGTCAGCACCTTGGTCGATGGCACCGGCACCCCGTCGCGAGTCGCGGGGCGGAAGCGCCATTTGCGCAGCGCGTGGCGCTCGGTCGCGGCCCAGAAACTCTCGTCCGTGGCGCTGACCTTCTCGATTCCCGTCACCCGCCCCTCGGCGCTGATGCTCACCCGCACCGTCACCTTGCCTTCCATCTGCTGCCGGATCATCGCGCCGGGATAGTCGGGCTGGAAGGCGGGCAGGGCGCGCGGGTCGATCTGCGGCTCGGTCAGCACCGGTTCGGGGATCGGCGGCGGAGGCGGGATATAGGGCGGGATCAACGGGCCTGTATCGGTCGGTCCGGCCGTCCCGCTGATCGGGGGATCGCCAGGCAGCGCGACTTCCGGCTTGGGGGCGGTCGGCTGGTCCGGCCGGGGCTGCGTCGGCAACTTGGTGTCCACTGGCTTGTCCGGCGTAACCTCGGGCGGCGGCGGGTCGTCTTCGACGGCGTAGGTCTCGATCGGCGGCGTAGGCCGCACGATCTCGATCACCTCCTTGGGGATCAGCAGAAACGCCCCGACCACCAACGCATGGACGGCGATCGTGCCGCCCAGCCCCAGCGGCGATTTCCGCCCCGCGCCATAGCGCGCCTGTTCCATGTCGCCATTCACGCTCATGAGTCGCATCGTTCGGCTCCTCTCGTCCTGCGCATCCTCTCCATATCGCCGCGCGCCGGTGACTCGGTCTGTTGCTACGATGAAATGATACAACATCATTCAATGATATGTTGCAACATTAAAATTGAGCCACGAAAGTGCGATTCAGCTGTCCCACTCGCTGTTCGCTTAAGCTATTAAGTGAGTGTCTCGATTAAATGGATGACCAGCCCCACCAGGCCGCCCACCAGCGTGCCGTTGATGCGGATATATTGCAGGTCGCGGCCGACCGCATGCTCCAGCCGGCTCGTCACCGTGCCTGCGTCCCACCCGCGCACCGTGTCGCTCACCAGCCGCACGATCGCGTCGCCATAGCTCGCCGCCGCCCCCACCGCCGCCCGCCGCGCGAAGCGGTTGATGACGACGCGCAGCCGCGCCTCCTGCTGGAGCGTCGCGCCCAGCGCCCGCACCGCTTCGCCCAGCCGCCCCGCCATCGCCCGCCCCGGATCGCGCGCCGCGCGCAGCAGCCCGGCCCGCGCCTGCTCCCACATCCCCTCGATCCAGCGCTGCATCGCCGGATTGTCGAGTATCTCGTCGCGGATGCCCGCGACCTTGGCCTGCATTTCCAGGTCGAACTGAAGGTCGAAGGCGAGCTTCGCCATCCCCTCCTCGGCCTTCAGACGCAGGCTGTGCTCGGGGTCCGCCGCCATCTCCGCCAGCATCTTGCGCAGCCCCGAAAGGATCGCGTTCGCCAGATTCTCGTCGAGTCCCGTCCAGCGCAGCACCTTGCCCGCGCGCTCATGCACCATCGCGCGGATCAGATGCTCGTTCGCCTCCAGCGTCCGGTCGGCCCAATGGATGATGCCGTCCAGCACCGGCCCGTGCCGCCCGTCGCGCATCGCCGCCTCTATCGCCTGGCCGATCAGCGGGGCGAGGTTGAGCGCGCGCAGCCGCTGGCCGATCGCCCCTTTGACCATGCCGCCCAGCCGCTCCTGGTCGAGCGCCTCCAATATGTCGGCGGCGAGCCGCGACGCGCCCTCGCGCAGCCGCCCGTCGCCGCCTGAGGGGCTTGCGAGAAATCGCCCGGCCGCGCTCGCGACATCCATATGCCGCATCCGCCGCGCGACCACGGCCGGGGTCAGGAAATTGTCGCGCAGGAAAGCGGCAAGCGTATCGCCGATCCGGTCCTTGTTGCGCGGGATGATCGCGGTGTGGGGGATGGGGAGGCCGAGCGGATGGCGGAAAAGGGCCGTGACCGCGAACCAGTCGGCAAGGCCGCCCACCATCGCCGCCTCGGCAAAGGCCTGGACGAAGCCGATCGCCGGGTGGAGATGCGCCGTCGCCCGCGCGATCGCGAACACAGCGGCCATGGCGACCAGCATCCCCGTCGCCACGATCCGCATCCGCCGCGCGGGATGCGCGGCAGGGGCGTCCTTGACGCGGGGCAGGCGGAGCATCGTCATCACTCCACAACGGTTACGCCGCCGTTTCGTTCAGGCAAGCCCCGTTCGGCCCTCCGGCGCTATTCGGCCGGCTGCGCCGCCCCGCCGCCATGCTTGTGCTCGGGCCGGTAGGTCAGCAGACCCCGGCCGAGGCGCGGGCCGATCCAGGCTTCCAGGCCGATCGCCAGGCTGAACACCGCCGGCACGATCACCAGGGTCAGCACCGTCGACAGGATAAGCCCGCCGATCACGGTGACGCCCATCGGCGCGCGCCATGCCCCGTCGCCCGAGAGCGAGACGGCGGTTGGCACCATGCCCGCGACCATCGCGACGGTCGTCATGACGATCGGCTGCGCGCGCTTGTGCCCGGCGTCGATGATCGCCTCCTTCTTGGGCACGCCCTTCTCCATCTCCTCCAGCGCGAAGTCGATGACCAGGATCGAGTTCTTGGCGACGATGCCCAGCAGCATGAGCAGGCCGATGAACACCGGCATCGACAGCGGCTGGCCCGCGATATGCAGTGCGATCGCTCCGCCAAGCGGTGCTAGCAGCAGCGACCCCAAATTGACGAAGGGCGGCATGATCCGCTTGTAGAGCAGCACCAGTACCGCCAGCACCAGCAGCACGCCCGAAAAGACGGCGATGACGAAGCTCTGGAGCATCTCCATCTGCCATTTGGCGTCGCCCGCGTTGATCTTCTGCACGCCCTGGATGCGGCCTTCGTTGATCGCCTTCATCGTCGGCAGCGCGTTGATCTTCGCCGTCGCCTGGCTGGTGACAAGGCCCGGTGCAAGGTCCGCGCCCACCACGACGCGGCGGATCTGGTTGTAGCGGCGGATCTGGGTCGGCCCGGCGCCGAAGCTGATGTCGGCGACCACGCGCAGCGGCACCGATCCGCCGGTGACGGTGGGCACCGGCATATTCTCGATCGTCGCCATGTCGCGGCGGCTGTCTTCGGACAGCGACACGCGGATCGGGATCTGCCGGTCGGACAGCGAGAATTTGGCGACATTCTGGTCGATGTCGCCGATCGTCGCGATGCGGATCGACTGGCTGAGCGCGGCAGTCGTCACGCCCATGCTGGCGGCGAGGTCGAGGCGCGGCTTGATGATGATCTCGGGCCGCTGCATGTCGCCCTGTACGCGCGGATCGCGCAGTTCCTTCAGCCCCGCCATCTCCTTGACCAGCTGGTTCGCGGTATTTTCCAGCAGCACCGGATCGTCGGACCCGAACATCATGATGACGTCGCGGCCGAAGCCGCCGCCCGACTGCGACTGGAAATTGACCCGCGCGTCGGCGATCGTCTGGAATTTGGGCGCAATCGACCGCTCCCAGTCGACCGAGGATGTCGGCCGGTCCTTCTTGAGCGTCAGGAAGATGTCGGCATTGGTCGGATTGATGTCGGCAAAGGCGGCCTCGACCGTATCGGTGTCGGCGGCCAGCATGTCGGCGACCTTGCGGGTGATGGCGGTGGTCTGCGCCAGCGTGCTGCCCGGCACCGTCTCGATCTTCACCTGGCTGAAATCGGTGTTGGTCGTCGGCTGGAAGGTCATCGGCAGCGTCGCAAAGGCGATGATCGTGCAGATGAAGGCGAACAGACCCGCGCCCAGCGTCCACACGCGATGATCGGTGAAGAAGCCCGCCAGCTTGTTGCGAAAGCCGCCCCGCGCCCGGCGTTCCTTCGCCTTGCGATCCTCCAGCGACCAGCGCAGCACGCCCATATAGCGGTCCATCAGCCAGCCTTCGCCATGCGTCTCCTCGCCATGGGCTTTGAGGAAATAGGCTGCGATCATCGGCGTGATGAGGCGCGCGACGGCCAGGCTCATGAGGACCGAGACGACCACGGTCATGCCGAACTGGATGAAGAATTGCCCGGCAAGGCCCGGCATCAGCGCGACCGGCAGGAACACCGCGACGATCGCCATGGTGGTGGCGAGCACGGCAAGGCCGATCTCGTCCGCCGCGTCGATCGACGCCTGATAGGCGCTCTTGCCCATGCGCATGTGGCGCACGATATTCTCGATCTCCACGATCGCGTCGTCGACCAGCACGCCGGCGACGAGACTGAGCGCCAGCAGCGAAATCCCGTTCAGCGTAAAGCCCATCATGTCCATGAACCAGAAGGTCGGGATCGCCGACAGCGGGATGGCGAGCGCCGAGATCATCGTCGCGCGCCAGTCGCGCAGGAACAGGAAGACGATGACGACCGCGAGCACCGCGCCCTCGATCATCGCCGACATGGCGCTGTGATACTGGCCCTTGGTGTAATCGACGCTGGTGTAGAGCTGCTTGAATTCGACCTTGGGATTTTCCTTCTTGAGCTTGTCCAGCACCTTCATCGCTTCGTCATAGACGGTGACGTCGGACGCACCCTTGGCCTTCTCCATGCTGAAGCTGGTGACCTGCCGCCCGTTCATCAGCGACAAAGTGCGCTGTTCGGCATACATGTCGCGCACCTGCGCCAGGTCGGACAGCTTGACCGTGCGCCCGCCGGAAATCGCGATCTGCGTCTCGCCGAGCGAGCGGGCATTGGGCGCGTTGCCGAGCACACGGATCGACTGTTCCGCTCCGGCGATTTCGGTGCGGCCGCCCGCCGCGTTCAGGTTCACCTGCTGCAACTGGCCGTTCACCTGCGCGGCGGTGACGCCATAGGCCTGCAGCTTGGCGGGGTCGAGGATGACGCGGATTTCGCGGCTGACGCCGCCGCCGCGATTGACCGCCGCCATGCCGGAAATCGCCAGCAATCGCTTGGCGACGGTGTTGTCGACATACCAGGACAGCTCCTCCAGCGTCATGTCGGTCGCTTCGGCGCTGAAATAGGCGATCGGCCCGCCATCCACGTCGATGCGGCGGACCTGCGGCTCCAATATGCCGTCGGGCAGGTCGCTGCGGATCTGGTCGACGGCGTTCTTGACGTCGTTCACCGCGCGATCGACCGGGGTGCCGATCTGGAACTGGACGTTGGTCAGCGACTGGCCTTCGGACGCGAAGGAGGTGATGTCCTCCACCCCGCTGATGCTGCGCACCGCCGCCTCGATCCGCTGGGTGACCTGGGTTTCCAGCTCCGTAGGCGCGGCGCCGGGCTGGACCACGGTCACGCTGACCATTGGGAAGCTGACGTCGGGATTGTTGTTCACGTCCATCCGCAGGAAGCTGACGATGCCCGCCAGCACCAGCGCGGCGAACAGCACAAGCGGACTCACCGGATTGCGGATCGCCCAGGCGGAAATATTGCGAAAACTCATGACGCGCTTCCTTTACCGGACGCCGGTCCACGGCATGTCCGTATCTCTCTTGCGGCGGTCGGGCGTGGCGCCCGGCCCGTCAGCGGCCCCTGGCCAGTTCCGGCTTCACCTTCTGCCCCGGCGTCAGGAAGGCGCCCGCCGACGTCACGATCTTTTCCGCGCCGCTGATGCCGCTGGTCACCGCGACCCCGGCGTCGGACACCTGCCCGACGGTCACGTTGCGCCGTTCGACCTGGTCCTTGGCGTTGACGATGTAGACGAAGCTGCCCTTGTCGTCGCTCTGCACCGCCGATTCGGGCAGCAACGGCGCGCTGCCCGATCCGCTGGTGATGAGCGCGGAGGCAAAGCCGCCCGGCCGCAGCGCATTGTCATAGGGCAGGGCGATGCGGGCAATGCCCTGCCGCGTCTGCGGGTCCACCACCGGGGAAACCTGCCAGACCCGGCCGGCAAAGCCCTGGCTCGATCCGATCGGCGTCACCGTGGCGCCGTTGCCCGGCCGCAGCGTCTGAAGATCGCCCTCGGCCACCTGCGCGCGCATCTCCATCTCGCCGCCTTTGGCGAGGCGGAAGAGGGCGGTGCCGCCCGCCTGGACGATCTGCCCCGGCTCGACTGCGCGGGTGAGGACAAGGCCCGCCGCCGGCGCGCGAATGTCGAGCCGCCCGGTGCGGGCGCGCTGTTCGTTGAGCTGCGCGATGGCGACATTGACGCGCGCCTGCGCCGCGTCGCGGGTGGCGGTGCGCTGGTCGATATCGGCGGCGCTGATGAAGCCGCGCGACACCAGCGCCTTGGCGCGGTCGAGCTGCGCCTGGGCGAGCTTCGCGTCGGCGCGCGCCACCTCGACCTGGGCGGCGAGCGAGCGCACCTGCTCGGCCTGCACCGATCGTTCGACGCTCGCCAATATCTGCCCGGCGCGGACCCAGTCGCCCGGCTCGACCATGACCCGAGTCACCATGCCGCCTTCGCCTACGACGCCGACCGGCATGTCGACCCGCGCGGCGAGCGACCCGGTGGCGCTGATCGTGCGGGCGACGGTGGACTGGCCGGGGCTGGTGACGGTGACGACCGGCGCGGGCGCGCTCGCGGCCGGCGTGGCCGCCTCCTTGCCGCCATAGAGCGAGATGGCGGCGGCCGCAGCGACGAGCAGCGCGGCCGCGCCGCCGCCGATCAGCAGCAGCCGCGTGCGCCGCCTGCGCGCGGCATCCTCATCGATGACGATCATCGTGTCGCCCATCAGCTGCGTCTCGTAATTCATGCCGTGCCTAGTCTTTCCGGCGCATAGCCCCTGTTCGGGAGCTGTGTTATATGAATATAGCACCCGGCTCAACCCCATTTATCATGCTTCATCGCGGGACGGCAGAGCCATAATGATCCGTATCGCGACGCTTGTGCATGGCGGAATGGAAGCGCATTCTTCGTTCGGCAAGAGGGGCGCCCGTCGGGTGGGGAGAGGAGCGCGGCATGGATTTTCTGGGATGGATCTTCATCGGTCTGCTGGCCGGCGCGCTGGCGAAGCTGGTCATGCCGGGCCGCGATCCGGGCGGCTGCGTCGTCACCATATTGCTGGGGATCGCCGGCGCGCTGCTGGCGGGGTTCGTCGGCCGGCTGGCGGGCATCTACCGGCCGGGGCAGGGCGCCGGCTTCATCGCCGCCGTTCTGGGCGCAATCGCCGTGCTCGCCATCTATCGCTGGTTCGCCGCGCGCCGGTAAGGCGCACGAAAAAAGGGCCGCGCTTCCCGCACGGCCCTTTTGAAGCAGTCTGGCGAAACGGCGCTTAGCGCACCGAACCGCGACGCACGAGGTTGACGATCGCCAGCAGGATGATCGCGCCGACCAGCGACACGAGGAAGCTGTAAACGGTCAGACCTTCGTTGATCGAACCGCCGCTGAAGATCAGACCGCCGATGAAAGCGCCGACGATGCCGACCACGATGTTGAGCAGGATGCCCTGCTGCGCGTCGGTGCGCATGACCATGCTGGCGAGCCAGCCAATGATGCCGCCGACGATAAGCCACAGAATGATGCCCATGATACTCTCCTTGCCACGCCCCCAGCGGGTTGGGTGCAGGGTTCAACGGCCGATATTCCGTCGCGTTCCATGGTCGTAAAAATGATTCCGGCCCGGAAACCATCTGCCCCCGCCGCCGTTATTCGCGCCCCCGAAACGAAAGGGGCCGCCGGACTTTCGTCCAGCGGCCCCTTTCCGTCAGCCAGCCCGCGGGCAAGCGCTCAATATTTCTGCTGCCGTTCGTAGAGGGACTTGTAATATTGGATGCGCGTGACGCGCAGCCCGTGCATCCCCGACCGATCGACTGCGCGCTGCCAGCCGGCGAATTCCTCCAGGGTCAGATTATAGCGGGCGCAGGCTTCATCGACGCTCAGCAGCCCGCCATTGACGGCGGCCACCACCTCGGCCTTGCGCCGCACCACCCAGCGCGTCGTATCCGACGGCGGCAGGCTGTCCAGCGTCAGGGGCTCCCCGAGCGGCCCGACGACCTGGGCGGGCCTGATTTTCTGGTTCTCGATCATTCTTACCCTCAATATGCGGCACTGGCGTTGTCGAATTCAGCCGTGCGAACCTTGATACACATCAGCCCTGAACAGGGGCTAAAGCGCCACGGTAAACACCGCCTTCATCTTCCTTTGCCCCCGATTAAACGGCTCGCGATCAACGGGTTGAAGCTTCCCGTCAGACGCACGGCTTCGATCATGCCGCCGGAGCGCGGCGCGAAAATTCCCGCCAGCTCCTCGATCCAGTCGTCGCTCCCGTCCTGCCCCCGCAGGACGCCCGCCACCGCCTGCGCGGTGGGGCTAGCCGCCTGCGCCGCCGCCGTAGCGGCCCGCAGGAACGGCCAGGCCGGCACTTTTGGCCGACCGGCGGGGCGGGTTGCACCGGGCTTAAGCCCACCACCCCGGAGGAAACTCAGATCCATGGCCTCCTTCTACCCGGCAATGGATAAGGGTCGGTAAATGGGGTGAAAGGCAGATGGCTCGCTTGACCGGCGGTTCGGCCCATCTGGTCCCGATCGCGCGATTTAGGCGAAGGAATTTGTTAACCTTTGAGCCAAGCCGCGCTCCAGCGGTGCCGGCGGCATGGTGGGCAGGCGCGCCAGCCCATTGCGCGCCATAATGTTCCGAAAACGGGCGCAAGCCGGCAGCCAATGCTTGGGACGCGCCATTATCTCTGCCCGGAACCGATCTTTAATGGCGCGACAGGCGGGTGCGATCCGCCGGGGAGCAAGCATGGCGACGAGCATAGAGGCGATGGTGCGGCTGCGAGCGATGACGGTGGACGATCTGCGCGCCGCCCAGTCCCTTTCCAACGCGAAGAAATGGCCGCACCGGGTCGAGGATTGGGACATGCTGCTCAGCCTCGGCTTCGGCTATGTCGCCGAAAGCGAGGACGGGATCGTCGGCACGGCAATGGCGTGGCTCTATGGCGCGGACGCAGCGACTTTGGGCATGGTCATCGTGTCGCCGCAGGTTTCGGAGCCGGGCGTCGACCAGCGGCTGATGGACGCGGTTCTGAACGATCTTGGCGGGCGCACCGTGCTGCTGAGCGCGCCCGGCGACACGGCGGAGCAACTTTTCGCGGCTATGGGGTTCGCCCCGATCGGCGCGGTGTTTCAGCATCAGGGCGCGGCCTTTTCCGTGCCCATTGCGGCGCTTCTGCCCGAAGAGCGGGTGCGTCCGCTGGGCGCCAAGGACATGCCGGCGCTCTACGATCTTTCGCGCCGGGCGAGCGGCATGGACCGCGATGCGCTGCTCGACGCGCTGGTGCCCGGCGCGCAAGGCGTGGTGCTGACGCGCGGCAATGATCCGGTCGGCTTCTCCCTCTTCCGCCGATTCGGCCGCGGCCATGTCATCGGCCCGACCGTCGCGCCCGATGTCGGCGGGGCGAAGGCGCTGATCTCGCACTGGCTGGGTTCCCAGGCGGGCAGCTTCTGCCGCCTCGACATTCCCGAAGACAGCGGCCTTGGCGAATGGCTGGAGGAACTGGGCCTGCCGCGCGTGGGCCAGGTGATGCGCATGGCGCGCGGCCGCCCGCCGCAGGCCGATGCTTCGGTACGGACCTTCACTCTCACGACGCAGGCGCTCGGATGACTTTCTCGCTCAAAAATCCCGCTCTTCTGGTCCAGCACGCCTATATCGGCGGCCAATGGGTCGGCGCGTCCTCCGGCGCGACGATGCCGGTCGACAATCCGGCGACGGGCGCTGTCATCGGCACGATCCCGGATTGCGGCGAGGCCGACACCCAGGCCGCGATCGACGCTGCGCAGGCGGCCTGGCCGGCGTGGCGCGCCCGCACCGCGGGGGACCGCGCCGCGCTGCTGGAGCGCTGGCATGCGCTGGTGATGGATCATGTCGCCGACCTCGGCCACATCATGACCGCCGAACAGGGCAAGCCGGTCGCCGAAGCCGAGGGCGAGATCCGCTATGCGGCGAGCTTCATCAAATGGTTCGCGGAGGAAGGCCGCCGCATCGACGGCGCGATCATCCCCGCGCCCGAAGCCAATCGCCGCATTCTCATCCTCAAGGAACCCGTCGGCGTCTCGGCCGCGATCACGCCCTGGAACTTCCCGGCCGCGATGATAACCCGCAAGTGCGCGCCCGCGCTGGCGGCTGGATGCCCGGTGGTGGTGAAGCCGTCCGAACTCACGCCGTTCAGCGCGCTGGCGCTGGTCAAGCTGGCCGAGGAAGCGGGCTTTCCCGCCGGCGTCATCAACATCGTCACGGGCCAGGCCGCGCCGATCGGAGCCGCGCTGACCGGCAGCGAGACCGTCCGCAAACTGTCCTTTACCGGATCGACCCGCGTGGGCGCGCTGCTGATGCGGCAGAGCGCGGACACGATCAAGCGCCTTAGCCTCGAACTGGGCGGCAATGCGCCGCTCCTGGTGTTCGACGATGCCGACCTCGACCTCGCGGTCGCCGCAACCATGGCGAGCAAATTCCGCAACGCGGGCCAGACCTGCGTCTGCGCCAACCGCATCCTGGTGCAGGACAGCGTCTATGAGGCTTTCGCGGAGAAACTGGCGGCGGCGGTCTCGGCGCTGAAGGTCGCGCCCGGCGATCAGGACGGCAGCACGATTGGCCCGCTCATCAACCGCGCGGCAGTGGAGAAGGTCGCCGCCCATGTCGAGGATGCGCTGGCGCACGGCGCGACCATCTTCGCCCAGGCGCCTGAGGGCGCGACCGGCGAGCGGTTCGCGACGCCTTTGATCCTGACCGGCGCGACTCGCGACATGCGCCTTGCCAGCGAGGAGACGTTCGGTCCGGTCGCGCCTCTGTTCCGCTTCCATGACGAAGCGGAAGGAATCGCCCTCGCAAACGACACCAGCTTCGGCCTCGCCAGCTATTTCTACACCGAAAATCTCCACCGCGCCTTCCGCGTCGGCGAGCGGCTGGAGGCCGGCATGGTGGTGCTGAACACCGGCGGCATGGCGATGGAAATGGCGCCCTTCGGCGGCATCAAGCAATCGGGCCTCGGCCGCGAAGGTGCCCATGCGGGAATCGAGGAATATCTTGAGACCAAGGCATTCCATATCGGCGGTCTGAAACTCTAGAGCGGGGGCACTATGGCGCGCAGCTACACGATTTCGGTCATCCCCGGCGATGGCATCGGCAAGGAAGTCATGCCGGAGGGCGTTCGCGTGCTGGAGCGCGCGGCCAGCCTCTATGGCTTTGCGATCGAGCAGACATGGCAGGATTTCGCCTGTTGCGACTATTACACCAAGCATGGCCAGATGATGCCGGACGACTGGAAGGAGCGGATCGGTTCGCCCGATGCCATCTTCTTCGGCGCGGTGGGCTGGCCCGACACCGTGCCCGATCACGTCTCGCTCTGGGGATCGTTGCTCCAGTTCCGGCGCGAATATGACCAATATGTCAATCTGCGCCCGGTGCGCCTGATGCCCGGCGTGCCTTGTCCGTTGGTGGGTCGGGAGCCGGGCGATATCGACTTCTGGGTGGTGCGCGAAAATACCGAGGGCGAATATAGCGCGGTCGGCGGCAAGATGTTCGCGGGCACCGATCGCGAGGTCGTGATCCAGGAAACCGTCATGACCCGCCACGGCACCGATCGCGTGCTGCGCTACGCCTTTGAGTTGGCGGCGACGCGGGAACGCAAGCATGTCACCTCCGCCACCAAGTCCAACGGCATCGCCATCACCATGCCCTGGTGGGACGAGCGGGTGGAGGAGATGGCGAAACACTATCCGACGGTCACGCACGACAAATATCATATCGATATCTTGACCGCGCAGTTCGTGCTGAACCCCGACCGCTTCGACGTGGTGGTAGCGTCCAACCTGTTCGGCGACATCCTCTCTGATCTCGGCCCGGCCTGCACCGGCACGATCGGCGTCGCGCCATCGGGCAATATCAACCCGGATCGCACCGCGCCCTCGCTGTTCGAGCCGGTCCATGGCTCCGCTCCCGACATTGCGGGGAAGGGCGTCGCCAACCCGGTCGGGCAAATCTGGTCGGCGGCGATGATGCTGGAGCATCTGGGCGAGGCGCAAGCCGCTGCCGCGATCATGCGCGCGGTGGAGACGGTGCTGGCCGAACCCCGCCTGCGCACGGGCGACCTCAAGGGCAAGGCCACGACCGAAGAATGCGGCCGGGCGATCGCGGACGCGCTCGCCTGAACCGCCCAAAGGCGCGCGGCAGATTATGCCGCGGACTTCGCTCCAAAGACGCGCTAAGCGCCGCCGCATGGCGCAACTTGGGCTTTCCCTCCGCTCCGCGCGCCTAGTCTGGTCGGCATGACCACAAGGGCGAGCCCGATCATGACGCTGCATTCCAACCGGTCGATCCTCGATATTGACCGCGACCATCTGATCCACCCCGTCACCTCCTTCCGCGCGCACGAGGCGCGGGGCGCGACCATGCTCCAGAGCGGCAAGGGCATGTGGCTGACCGACATGGACGGGCGCGATCTGCTGGACGCCTTTGCCGGCCTCTGGTGCGTCAATGTGGGCTATGGGCAGGACAGCATCGTCGAGGTAGTGGCCGAGCAGATGCGCCGGCTTCCTTATGCGACCGGCTATTTCCATTTCGGCAACGAGCCCGCCGCGCGCCTTGCGCAACGACTGGTGGACCTCAGCCCCGAGGGCCTCGACCATGTCTATTTCACCCTGGGCGGGTCTGACGCGGTCGATGCCGCGATCCGCTACATCACCCATTATTACAACGCGATCGGCAAGCCGCAGAAGAAACAGTGCATCGCGCTCGATCGCGGCTATCATGGCTCGACCAGCACCGGGGCCGGGCTGACCGCGCTCGCCAACTTCCACCGCAATTTCGACCTGCCGCTCCGCTGGCAGCATCATATTCCGTCGCCTTATCCCTATCGCAGCGATCTGGAGGGCGATGATGCCGCGATCATCGCCCGTTCGGTGCAGCAATTGAAGGACAAGGTGGCGGAATTGGGCGCGGACAATGTCGCTGCCTTCTTCTGCGAACCGATCCAGGGGTCGGGCGGCGTCATCGTGCCGCCGGTCGGCTGGCTGAAGGCGATCCGCGCCGCGTGCGACGAGCTGGGCATATTGATGGTCGCCGACGAGGTCATCACCGCCTTCGGCCGCACCGGCCCGATGTTCGCCTGCGAAGCGGAGGGCGTGACGCCCGACCTGATGACTGTGGCCAAGGGGTTGACGTCGGGCTATGTTCCGATGGGCGCGCTGCTGATGTCAGACAAGGTCTATCAGGGCATCGCCGATGGCGCGGCGGCGGACATGGTGATCGGCCATGGCGCGACCTATTCGGGCCATCCGGTGAGCGCGGCGGTGGGCCTTGAGGTGCTCCGCCTCTATACCGAGGGCGGCATTTTGGCGAACGGGCAGAAGGTCGGCGCGCGCTTCGCGGCGGGCCTCGCCGCCATTGCCGACCACCCGATGGTGGGCGACACGCGGGGCAGGGGCCTGCTGGGTGCGATCGAGCTGGTCGCGGACAAGGACAGCAAGGCGCGGTTCGACCCGGCGCTCAAGCTGCCCGACCGTCTTTTCGCGAAAGCCTATGCCAACGGCGTCATCTTCCGCGCTTTCGGCGACAATATCATCGGCCTCGCCCCGGCGCTCTGCGCATCGGACGAGGAGATGGACATGATCTTCGGGCGCATCCGCAAAACGCTGGACGACCTGCTGGAAGAGGCGGATATTCGCGCTGCGGTCGCATAAGAGGGGCAAAGGGCATGTTGGGCGGACCTAAGCTGGACAGGATCGACCTCAAGATCCTCACGCAGTTGCAACAATCGGGCCGGGTCACCAATGTCGAGCTGGCCGATGCGGTCGGCCTGTCGCCCAGCCCCTGCCTCACCCGCGTCAAGCGGCTGGAGAAGGCCGGCTATATCACCGGCTATGGCGCGCACATCAACCTGCACAAGCTCGGCGAATATCTGACCGTTTTTACGGAAGTGACGCTGGCCGAGCATCGCTCCGGCGACTTCTCCCGTTTTGAGGCGCGCATCCGCAAGCTGGACGAGATCGTCGAATGCCATCTTGTGAGCGGCGGCTACGACTATCTGCTGAAATTCGTGACGCGCGGCGTCGCGCACTACCAGTCGATCGTCGAAGGGATGCTGGAAAGCGATTACGGCATCGAGAAATATTTCAGCTACGTCGTCATCAAGTCGCCCTTCATCAAGCATCATTATCCGATCCAGCATCTGTTCGGCGAACAGCGGCACGGGGCGTGACGATGAGCGATCTGGCCGACCTCATCGAACCGCTCGTCGCCTTCCGCCGCGACATCCATGCCCACCCGGAACTCGGTTTCTGCGAGCATCGCACCGCCGGCCGCATCGCCGAGCAACTCCGCGCGCTGGGGCTTGAGGTGCATGAGGGGATCGGCCGCACGGGCGTCGTCGGCGTGCTGCGGAACGGCGAGTCGGGCCGCAGCATCGGCCTGCGCGCGGACATGGACGCGCTGCCGATCGACGAGCAGACCAACCTTCCCTATGCCAGCCGCACGCCGGGGCAATTCCATGGCTGCGGCCATGACGGCCATGTCGCCATGCTGCTGGGCGCGGCGCAGCATCTGGCGCGGACCCGCCGCTTTGATGGCACGGTGAACTTCTTGTTCCAGCCGGCCGAGGAAGGGCAGGGCGGCGCGCGGGAAATGGTGCGGGAAGGGCTGTTCGATCGCTTCCCGTGCGATCGCGTCTTTGCCCTCCACAACTGGCCGGACCTTCCCGCCGGGACGATCGCCACCCGGCCCGGCCCGATCATGGGCGCGGCCGACAAGTTCGAGATCAGGCTGGAGGGGCGCGGCGGCCATGCCGCTATCCCGCAGGATACCCCCGACGCGATCCTTGCGGCGGCGGCCTTGGTGCAGCAATTGAACGCCATCGTCTCCCGGCGGATCGCGCCGACCGCCTCGGCCGTGCTGTCCATCACGCAGATCCATGGCGGCCACACCCATAATGTGATCCCCGCCCTCGTGACCGTATCCGGCACCGTCCGCACCTTCGACCCGGCGGTGCAGGACCGGATCGAGGCGTCGGTCCGGGAGATCGCCGCTGGCGTCGCGCTGGCGGGCGAGGTGACGGCCAACGTCGACTACACGCGCTATTATCCCGCGACGATCAACGACCCGCAAGCGGCGGCGGAAGCGCTGGCCGCCGCCGCAACCGTCGGCGAAGCGCGGATCGCGCCCGATCCCGCCTTCACCTCCGAGGATTTCGCCTTCATGCTCCAGGCGTGCCAGGGCGCCTATATCTGGCTGGGGCAGGCGAAGGCGCCGGGTTCGCCGCCGCTGCACAACCCGCATTATGACTTCAACGACGATGTGCTGGAACTGGGCGTGCGCCTGCATGTCGCGCTGGTCGAGCGGCATCTTGGGGGCGGCGAAAACGCCGCGCTATAATATTTCACGCGGGGCCGCCGGACCGGCAGGAAGCGCCGGGCGGGGGCGAAACACGATATACGCCGCTTTGTAACATCCGCATGATCGGCATGCAACTATGCCGCTTGGCGACAGGGGACGAGCAGATGGCAAGCAACGCTTCGATGACACAGACTATGGTCGCTCCGGCCGCGGCCCGGACGCCGGCGGCTGCGGTCGCCAGCCGGCTTCAGAATATCGACGCGCTGCGCGGTTTCGTCATGGTGCTGATGCTGCTCGACCATCTGCGCGAGACATTCTTCATCCACATCCCGGTGACCGATCCGATCGACGCGACCACCATCCTGCCGGCGATGGGCTTCGCGCGCTTTGCCGTCAGCTTCTGCGCCCCGATCTTCGTCGCGCTGACCGGGCTTGGCGTCTATCTGTTCAGCATCCACCACACAGCGCAGGAGACGACCGCCTATCTGCTCAAGCGCGGGCTTCTGCTGATGGCGCTCGAACTGTTCCCGCTCTCCTTCTTCTACTGGGGAATCGTGCCGCAGCCCACCTTATGGATGCAGGTGATCTGGTGCATTGGCCTCTGCATGATTATCCTGGCGGCGCTCCGCCACTTGCCGCGTCCGGCGCTGATCGGCCTTGGTCTCGCGTTGGTCTGCCTTCACAATCTGCTCGACCCGATCCGCCTCACGCCCGACGACAGCCTCTTCCCGCTCTGGGCGATGCTGCACCAGCGCGACACTTTCCCGCTGGCATTCGGCCTCGTCGCCAAGACGACCTACCCCATCCTGCCATGGGTCGGCGTCATCCTGCTCGGCTTCGGCATCGGGCCTTGGTTCCGTGGTGATGTGCCGGCCGATGTGCGGCAGCGGCGGCTGCTCATTCTGGGCTTCGGCATGATCGCGGCCTTCATCGCGCTGCGCCTGCTCAACCTCTATGGCGACAAGCCATGGTTCGTGGTCGAAGGCGATCCGGTTCGTACGCTGATCGGCTTCATCTCGCTCACCAAATATCCCCCGTCGCTGCTGTTCCTGTTGCCGACGCTTGGCGGTGGCGCGCTCCTGCTCGTGCTGTTCGATCGGATCAAGGACACGGGGTTGATTTCGGCGCTGGCGGTGTTCGGCGGCGCGCCGATGTTCTTCTACATCCTCCATCTTTTCGTGCTGCGCATCCTCTACCATAGCGCGCTGGCGATCTGGGGCCCGACCCACGGCCAATATTTCGCGTTCGACAATTATAACTGGGTGTTCGTCTGGTATGCGGCGATGATCGTGCCGCTCTACATTCCGACGGCCTGGTATTCGCGGCTGAAGCGCCGCCGCCGTGACATCGCCTGGCTCAAATATTTCTGAGCGGAGAGAGGCCCATGGCGACCGTCATCTCCACCGACCTGTCGCGACGGACGCTGCTGGGCGGACTGGCTGCCGGGGTGGCCGTGGGTGGCGCAAGCGCGGCCACTGGCCGACCCAAGGTCGGCGGGCGTATCCGCGTCGCCAGCATCGCCGCCTCGACCGCCGACACGCTCGATCCGGCCAAGGGCAATTTGTCGACCGACTATATGCGGCTGTACCTTATCTACAGCGGCCTCACCCAATATGACGGCCAGCTGCGCGCGCTGCCGGGCCTCGCCGAAAGGATCGAGACGCGCGACAATATCGTCTGGCACATCCGCCTCCGCAAAGGCGTCCATTTCCACAATGGCAAGCCGCTGACGGCGGACGATGTGGTCTATTCCCTGATGCGCCACCGCGATCCCGCCACGGGCTCTAAGGCGCTGGCCGTCGCCGAACAATTCGCCCGCGCGCGCAAGACCGGCCCGCTCGCCGTCGAGCTGCGGCTGACCGGACCAAACCCCGACCTGCCCGTCATCCTCGCCCAGCCCCATTTCCTGATCGTCGAAAATGGCCGCCGCGATTTCAGCGTGGCGAATGGCACCGGCCCCTATATTTGCCGCGCCTTCGCGCCCGGCATCCGCACCGTCGTGCGCCGCAACCCCAATTACTGGAAGCCCGGCCGCCCTTATCTGGAAGAGATAGAGGTAATCGCCATCCCCGACGAGATATCGCGCGTCAATGCGCTGCTGTCAGGCGACGTGCAGATGATAAACGCGGTCAGCCCCGGATCGGTCAAGCGCCTGCGCGCCTCGCCCGGCCATGCCTTCATGGAAACCAAGTCGGGCCTCTTCACCGACCTCATCATGCGGCGGGACAATCCGGTGACCGGTCATCCCGATTTCGTGCTGGCGATGAAATATCTGCTCGATCGCGAGCTTATCAAGCGCGCCCTGTTCCGCGGCTATGCGACGATCGCCAACGACCATCCGGTGCCGCCCTTCAGCCCCTATTATAATGCGGACATCCCGCAGCGCCGGTTCGATCCCGATCGCGCCCGCTTTCTCCTGAAGCGCGCCGGGCTGCTCGGCACGCGGTTGCCCGTCTATGTCTCGCCGGCCGCCAACGGATCGGTCGACATGGGATCGGTGCTTCAGGAACATGCCGCGCGCATCGGCCTGCATCTGGCGATCAACCGGGTGCCGAGCGACGGCTATTGGGCGTCGCACTGGATGAAGCATCCGCTGACCTTCGGCAACGTCAACCCGCGCCCGACGGTCGACATGATGTTCAGCCTCTTCTTCCAGTCCAAGGCGCTGTCGAACGAATCGGGCTGGAATAATCCGCGCTTCGACCGGCTGCTGCTGGAAGCGCGGCGATCGACCGACGAGGCGCAGCGCAGGGCGATCTACGGCGAAATGCAGTGGATCGTGCACAGCCATGGCGGCGTCGGCATCCCCGTGTTTCAGAGCCTGATGGACGGGTTCGATCGCCGCCTGAAGGGCATCTTCCCGATCCCGCTGGGCGGCTTCATGGCCTATACCTTCGGCGACCATGTTTGGTGGGACGCATGAGCGGCGCGCCGACCGCATCCCGCTGGCGGGGGCCGGTGCGGCTCATCATCCATCGCATCGGACTCGCCATCCTCACCCTGTTCCTGGTGTCGCTGGTCATCTTCACCATCAGCGGCCTGTTGCCTGGCGACGCCGCGCAGGAAGTGCTGGGACAAAGCGCTACGCCCGAACAGGTGGCGGCGTTGCGCCATGAGATGGGCCTCGATCAGCCGGGTCCGGTCCGCTACGCGCGCTGGCTCCAGGGCATCGTCACCGGCGATCCCGGCCAGTCGCTCGTCGCCAACCAGCCGGTGGCGGACATCATTTCGGAGCGCCTGCCCAACACGCTGACGCTCGCCGTGTTGGCGGCGCTGGTGTCGGTGCCTTTCGCCTTCCTGATCGGCATCGTCTCGGCCGTGGCGCGCGGGCGGGGGCTCGACCGGGCGCTCAACATCCTCACCCTTTCGATGGTGGCGCTGCCCGAGTTTCTCGTAGCAACGATCGCCGTGCTGATCCTGTCGGTAAAGCTGCTCTGGCTCCCCTCGATCGCGCTGGTGCCCGAAGATCCGACATTCGGCGAGTTCGTCCGCGCTTATGCGATGCCGGTGATGGTGCTTGCGGTCGGCGTGATCGCGCAGCTTGGCCGCATGATCCGCGCCGCCATCATCGCCGAACTCGACCGCCCCTATGTCGAAATGGCGCGACTGAAGGGGGTGGGGCCGGTTCATCTGATCTTCCGCCACGTACTGCCCAACGCGGTCGGCCCGGTCGTCAACGCCATGGCGCTCAGCCTGTCCTATCTGTTCGGAGGTGCGATCATCGTGGAAACGATCTTCAGCTATCCCGGTCTCGCCAGCCTGATGGTGAACGCCGTCACCTCGCGCGACATGCCGCTGCTCCAGGCGTGCGCGATGATCTTCTGCGCCGCCTATCTCCTCCTCGTGCTGGTCGCCGACACGGTTGCGATCCTCGCCAACCCGAGGCTTCGGCACGGATGAAGCGCCGGGGACTCCTTCGCCGCGCGGGCGCGCTGCCCCTGTCGGGCAAGATCGGCCTGGCGCTGGTCTGCTTCTGGATCGTCGCAGCGATCGCCGGGCCGTGGCTCGCGCCTTATTCGCCGGGCGCGTTCGTCAGCGAAGAAGTGTTCGCCGGCGCGAGCGGCCTCTTCTGGTTCGGCAGCGATTTCCTCGGCCGCGACGTGCTGAGCCGGCTGCTGGTCGGCGCGCGCTTCACGGTTGGATTGTCCGCCGTCGCCGTCGCCATCGCCGCGTCGATCGGCACCGGTCTTGCGCTCACCGCCGCCGTCGGCCCCCGCTGGCTCGACGAACTGCTCGCGCGCGGCATGGATACGCTGATCTCCATTCCTGCCAAGATTTTCGCGCTGGTGCTGGTCGCCGCTTTCGGCTCGTCGCTGCTGCTGCTGACGCTGATCGTCGCTGTGACCTATGTCCCCGGCAATTTCCGTATCGCTCGATCGCTCGCGGTAGGGCTCGCGCGGCTCGATTATGTCGAGGTGGCGCGGGCGCGCGGCGAAGGACGGTTGCACATCGCCCTTGTCGAAATGCTGCCTAACATGATCCGGCCGCTGTTCGCCGACATCGGCCTGCGCTTCGTGTTCATCGTGCTGCTGTTGTCGGGCCTCAGCTTCCTGGGGCTTGGTCTCCAGCCGCCCGATGCCGATCTCGGTTCGCTGGTGCGCGAAAATGTGTCGGGCCTGGCCGAAGGCGCGCTGGCGATCCTCGCGCCGGCCGTCGCCATCGCCAGCCTGACCGTGGGGGTCAACCTGCTGATCGACGCCGCCACCCAAGGGGGCGTGAAATGAGCGAGCGGCCCCATGTCGAAGCGCGCGGCCTCAGCGTCACCGTCCGGGGACCGGGCGGCGCGCCGCTGCGCATCGTGGATGACGTATCCTTCGCTGTCCCGAAAGGTGAAGTGCTGGCGCTGATCGGCGAATCGGGGTCGGGCAAGACCACGATCGCGCTCGCGCTGATGGGCTATGGCCGGGGCGGGGCGGTGATCGGCGGCGACATCCGCGTCGGCGACGCCAGGCTCGACAGGCAGGGCGACGCGTCGCTCGCGGCGCAGCGAGGGCATCGCATCACCTATGTGGCGCAAAGCGCGGCGGCGGCCTTCAACCCGTCGCGCCGGGTGATCGACCAGGTCATCGAGCCGGCGCTGATCCACCGCACCGCGACCCCCCCCGCCGCTCGCGCCCGCGCGATCGACCTGTTCCGCGCGCTCGCCTTGCCGCAGCCCGAAACGATCGGCAGCCGCTACCCGCACGAACTGTCGGGTGGTCAGCTCCAGCGGCTGATGGCGGCGATGGCGCTCATCACCAAGCCGGACCTCGTCATCTTCGACGAGCCGACCACCGCGCTCGACGTCACCACCCAGGTCGAAGTGCTGCAAGCCTTCCGCAAGGTGGTGCGGGAGGAAGGCGCGACCGGCGTCTATGTCTCGCACGACCTCGCCGTCGTGGCGCAGATGGCCGACCATATATTGGTGCTCAATCGTGGGCAGGTGCGCGAGCAGAATGCCGTTCACGCGATATTGGAAGCGCCGGCGGACGATTACACCCGGACGCTGATGGCGGCTGCCCATCCCGTTGTAGCCACGCACGTCGCGCCCGCGCGCGCCGCCGATCCGCTGCTGGCGATCGATGGTGTGTTCGCCGGCTACGGCCCGGTGGACAAGGCCGGCCGCCCCGCCAACCCGGTATTGAGCAACGCCAGCCTGACGATCGGGCGCGGCGCGGCCGTCGGCGTCATCGGCGAATCGGGATCGGGCAAGTCCACCGTCGCGCGCGTCGTCGCCGGACTGCTCGCGCCGACCGCCGGGACGGTGTCGCTCGACGGCACGCCGCTCGCGCCCACCGTGGCGGGCCGCACCCGCGAGCAGTTGCGCCGGGTTCAGATCGTGTTCCAGAATGCCGATGTCGCGCTCAATCCCGCGCACAGCGTCGGCGAAATACTGGGCCGCGTCCTGCGCTTCTATCACGGCCTGCGCGGGCCGGATGCGGCGCGGCGCGTGGCGAAACTGCTGGACCTCATCCGCCTGCCCGCCGGAGTCGCCGATCGCCATTGCGCCGAACTGTCGGGCGGGCAGAAGCAGCGCGTCAATCTGGCGCGGGCTCTGGCGGCCGATCCCGACATCATCCTGTGCGACGAGGTCACCTCCGCGCTCGATACGGTGGTGCGCGGCGCGATCCTCGACCTGCTCGCCGAACTACGGCGCGACCTGGGCGTCGCCTATCTCTTCATCAGCCATGACATCGCCACAGTGAAGGCGCTGTGCGACGACATCGTCGTGCTCTACAAGGGCACCCGCGTGGAAAGCGGCGATTGCGCCAGCTATGCGGCCGCGCCTTTTCATCCCTATACCGATCTGCTGATCTCCTCTGTTCCCGAAATGCGAACCGACTGGCTGGCCGACGAGAGCGCGCGCGCCGTTACGCCCTTCGCCCATCTGGGCGAGCAGCCGGACCTGTGCCGCTTCCTGCCGCGTTGCCCGGCGGCGATCCCAGGTCTCTGCGACAGCATGGTTCCGCCCCTGCGGCCGATGGCGGCGGGGAACAGCATCCTGTGCCACCGCACCGAGGGGCAATTGACGCATTGATCTGCGTCGCCCGGCCGATGCAGCACCTGCTTTGCCGAGCCGTCCAAACGGCGCATCCTGCCAAGGCCCGGTGCAAAATGGTGAATCCTGCCGATCCGCTGCCATAGGCTCGGTCGCATAACAGCAGTGGAGAAACAGCGTGGCGAAGTTCAACTGTCTTGCCTGGCCGGCGGCCATAAGCGCCGCCATCCTCGCCCCGGCCGTCGCTGACGCGCATGGCATCTGGTTCGCCCAGCGCGCCAAGCAGATTGCCATCATCTACGGCGTCGGGGCGGACGACCTCGAAGCGGTCAAGCGCCAGCCCAACATGGAAAGCGTTGAGGCGTGGGACGCCGATCTCAACCCCATTGGCGCGCAGCTTCGCGCCAACGGGTCGCTGGTCGTGGTCGATACTGACGAGCCTCCCGCAATCGTCAGCGCCGTGCTCCAGAACGGCACCTGGTCCTGGGCGCCCGATGGCGAGATCGTCAAGAAGACACGGGAAGAGCTGCCGACCTCGACAAAGACCGAGACGACGATCAAATATGCGGTGACGATCCAGGGGCAGCTGACCAAGCCGGTGCCGCTGATCGCGGCGCAGGCGCTCCAGATCGTGCCGGTCGGGAAAATCCCGGAAAAGCCGGGCGAGCCGCTGACCTATCGCGTCAGTTGGAAGGGCAAGCCGGTGGAAGGGGCCGGGGTCATCAACGACATGGTCAATGATCCCGATGCGGTCGAGGTGAAGACCAAGGCGGACGGCACGGTGACGCTTCCCGTCCGCAATCAGGGGCTGAATGTCATCCGCGCCGTTCTCGTCACGCCGACCGACAATCCGGCCAAGACGGATCGCTACGAGCATACGGCAACGCTCGCCTTCACGCTGGCCCACAAGCCTGAATGACCCTGACCGGATCGGGAGAATCCATGATGAAGTTCCTGCCTTTTGCAATCGCATCGGCGCTCGCTCTATCCGTCGCCCCCGCTTTCGCCCATGGCGATGACAAGCCGCGCCATGGCGGCCAGGTCGTCGAAGTCGGCGACACCGTGTTCGAACTGGTCCGCGCCCCCGCCGGCGCGTCGCTCTACATCATGGAGGATGGCGACGAGGTGCCCGCCGCAACGATGACCGGCAAGCTGATCGTCACCGCCGGATCGGCCAAGACCGAATTTCCGCTGGTCGCGGCGAAGGGCAACCAGTTCGTCGCCAAGGGCGCGAAAATCCCTGCCGGCGCGCGGGTCGGCGTGCTGGTCGTCAACAAGCAGACGCAAGCGCGCCAGACCGCGACCTTCGCGATCAAATGAGCGGACGGCGCGCCGCGCTTCTCGCCCTTGCCGGCCTCGCGCTCGCGGCGGGTTTCGTCGATCCCGCCGCCGCGCATGGCGTGGCGGAGGGCGACAAGGCCTTCATCCAGAACAATCCCGGCGTCAACATCGTCCCCTATATCTATCTGGGGGCCAAGCATATGGTGACCGGATACGACCATCTGCTATTCCTGTTCGGCGTCATCTTCTTCCTCTATCGGCTGAAGGATGTCGGCGCCTATGTGACCCTGTTCGCGCTGGGGCACAGCACGACATTGCTGGCGGGCGTCTTCTTCAACATCCACGCCAACCCTTTCCTGATCGACGCGATCATCGGGCTGTCGGTCGTCTATAAGGCGCTCGACAATCTCGGCGCGTTTCCGACGCTGATCGGGTTTCAGCCCAACCAGAAGGTCGCGGTGCTGATCTTCGGTTTCTTCCACGGCTTCGGCCTTGCGACCAAGCTTCAGGATCTTATCGCCTCGCGCGAAGGTCTGATTCCCAATCTTGTGAGCTTCAACATCGGCGTCGAAATGGGCCAGTTCATCGCGCTCAGCATCATCCTGATCCTGATGAGCCTATGGCGGCGCTCGCCCGGCTTCAGCCGCAACGTCGTCGTCGCCAACAGCGCGCTGATGTGCGCCGGCATCGTCCTCACCGGCTACCAGCTTGCCGGCTTCGCCATGGAGAAGAGCCTGTGACCGCTCCCGCTTCCGTCGCTGCGCCCTATCGAGCGTCCCGCGCGACCCTGCTGCGCGCCACCATTGCCGCTGTCCTGGGCGGCGCGGCGATCCTTGTCGTGTTCGTGCTGCCTGCCGAATATGGCGTCGATCCGACCGGCATCGGCCGCGCGATCGGCCTGACGCAGATGGCGGGCGAGCAGGACGTCGCCGAGCCAGCCCCACCCCCGGCACCCGCCGCCACCGTCTATGCCGTCCCGCCGCAGACGCAGGCCAGCATCGCCCGGACGACCCCCTACCGCAGCGACGAGATGACCCTGACCCTCGCGCCGCATACCGGCATCGAGGTCAAGGCGCAGATGAAGGCGGGCGACAGCTTCAACTTCCGCTGGACCGCGACCGGGCCGGTGCGCGCCGACATGCATGGCGAACCGACCGGCGGCAACGAAGACGAATTCACCGACTATTGGAAGCAGAAGGACATCAAAAGCGCGCAGGGGAGCTTCACCGCGCCTTTCGCCGGCACCCATGGCTGGTACTGGAAAAATCGCGAGGATGTCCCCGTCACCATAACCGTGAAGACCGACGGCTTCTACGAGGCGCTGTTCGAGCGGAAATAAGCCCGGCTTTGCACGGCGAGCGCTGCTGCCCTATATGCGCCGCCATGCAGCCCCAATTCCAGTTGCCTGAGCCGCTCTCCGCGCGGCGCATCGTCGTCGCCATGTCGGGCGGTGTGGATTCTAGCGTCGTCGCGGCGTTGGCCGCCAGGACTGGCGCGGAAGTTATCGGCGTCACGCTCCAACTCTACGATCATGGCGCGGCGACGGGACGGACGGGCAGCTGCTGCGCGGGGCAGGACATACGCGATGCGCGCGCCGTGGCCGACCGCATCGGCATCGCCCATTATGTGTTCGACTATGAAAGCCGCTTCCGCGACTCGGTGATCGCCGACTTCGCCGACGAATATATGGCGGGGCGCACCCCCATTCCGTGCGTGAAGTGCAACATGGGCGTCAAATTTACCGACCTGTTCCAGATCGCGCGCGATCTCGGCGCGGACTGCCTCGCCACCGGCCATTATGTCCGGCGGGTCGAGGGATCGGCGGGCGCGGAGCTGCACCGCGCCGCCGATCCCGCCCGCGACCAGAGCTATTTCCTGTTCGCCACGACCCAGGCGCAGCTCGACTATCTGCGCTTCCCTTTGGGTGGCCTGCCCAAGCCGCAGGTCCGCGAGATCGCGGCGGAGCTTGGCCTTTCCGTGGCCCTGAAGCCGGACAGCCAGGACATCTGCTTCGTCCCCGACGGCGACTATGCGAAGATCGTGCGGAAACTGCGCCCGGACGCGGACGAGGGCGGCGATATTGTCCATGTCGATGGCCGGAAACTGGGTCGGCACAAAGGGCTGATCCATTACACGGTCGGCCAGCGCAAGGGGCTGGAGATTGGCGGGCAGGCAGAGCCGCTTTATGTGGTGCGGCTGGACGCGGAAAGCCGCCGCGTGATCGTGGGGCCGAAGGCGGCGCTGGCGGTGTCGGGCGCGCTGCTCTCGGACATCAACTGGCTAGGCAGCGATTTCACCGGGCCTTTGACCGCCAAGGTGCGGTCGATGGCGAAGCCCGTCCCGGCGCGGCTGGAGGGCGACCGCCTGCTCTTCGACGCGCCCGAGTTCGGCGTCGCGCCGGGGCAGGCGGCGGTCCTCTACGCCGGCGACCGCGTGCTCGGCGGCGGCTGGATCGCCAGCACGCAAAGCGCGATGGTGGAGGCCTAACTCCCTCTCCCTTGAGGGAGAGGGTTGCGTAGCCTTGGCGGCTTTTGCCGCTTAGGCGAAGCTGGGTGAGGGGGATACCGCCAGATGAATGCGCTTTGGCTACCCCCTCATCCAACTCCGCCTAACTTCGCTTCGCTCCGTAAGGCTTCATATCCTTCTCCCTCAAGGGAGAAGGTTCGTCGAGAGAGCCCGAACCTTGCCCTTTGCCGCCCCCGCGCCTAAGTGCCGCGCGTCATGACTCGCCCGCTCACCTTCGCCATTCCCAAGGGACGCATTCTCGATGAGGCGCTGCCGCTGCTCGCGCGCGCCGGGATCGAGCCAGAGGCCGAGTTCCATGACAAGAAGAGCCGCGCGCTGCGTTTCGCCACCAACCGGCCCGACATCTCGATCATCCGCGTCCGCGCCTTCGACGTCGCCACCTTCGTCGCCCATGGCGCGGCGCAGATCGGGATTGTGGGATCGGACGTGGTGGAGGAATATGGCTATTCCGAGCTTTACGCACCGGTCGATCTCGACATCGGCCATTGCCGCCTGTCGGTTGCCGAGCTTGCCGGGCTGGCCGACGAGGATCAGGCCGCGCTGAGCCATGTCCGCGTCGCCACCAAATATCCGCACCTGACGCGCCGCTATTATGAGGCGCGCGGGCTTCAGGCGGAGTGCGTGAAACTGAACGGCGCGATGGAGCTGGCCCCGTCGCTCGGCCTGTCGCGGCGGATCGTGGACCTCGTCTCCTCGGGCGCGACGCTCAAGGCCAACGGGCTGGTGGAGACAGATGTCATCATGCAGATCAGCGCCCGCCTGATTGTCAACCGCGCCGCCTACAAGATGCGTTCGGCAGACCTGACGCCGCTGGTCGAGGCGTTTCGCGCGGCGGTGGGGGTGCAGGATGCGGCATGATTTAACCTTCATCCTCCCCTGCAAGGGGAGGTGGCTGGCCGAAGGCCAGACGGAGGGGTGTCCCCCTCACGATAGCGCGACGCCCCTCCACCACTTCGTGGTTCCCCTCCCCTCACAGGGCGGGATGGTAAAGCCATGACCCTCCGCCTCTCCACCACCGACCCCGACTTCGCCGCCGCCTTCACCGCGCTGGTGGACGCCCGCCGCGAAGCCGACGAGGACGTGTCGCGCGACGTGACCGCGATCCTGAAGGCGGTGCGGGCCGGGGGCGACGCCGCGCTCGCCGATTACACGCAACGCTTCGACCGGCATGATCTCGATGTCAGCGGCTGGTCGGTGACGGCGGCGGAGACGCGCGCGGCGCTGGACGGCCTCTCCAGCAAATTGCGCGACGCGCTGGAACTCGCGGCCGCGCGCGTCACCGCCTATCATGAGAAGCAGAAGCCGCAGGACAGCGACGGCGTGGATTCAGCGGGCGTGCGCCTGGGCGCGCGGTGGAGCGCGGTCGACGCGGCCGGCCTCTATGTGCCGGGCGGGCGGGCGGCCTATCCCAGTTCGCTGCTGATGAACGTCATCCCGGCCAAGGTGGCGGGCGTGCGCCGCATCGCCATGGTCACGCCGACCCCCAATGGCGAGATCAATCCGCTGGTCCTGGCCGCCGCGCAGATCGCGGGGATCGAGGAAATCTGGCGCGTCGGCGGGGCGCAGGCGGTGGCCGCGCTTGCCTATGGCACGGAGCGCATCAGGCCAGTCGATGTCATCACCGGCCCTGGCAACGCCTGGGTCGCCGAGGCCAAGCGCCAGCTATACGGCGTGGTCGGCATCGACATGGTGGCTGGGCCGTCCGAGATCGTGGTGGTGGCCGACGGGAAGAACGACCCCGAATGGACGGCCGCCGACCTGCTCAGCCAGTCGGAGCATGACCCGACCAGCCAGTCGGTCCTGTTCACCGACGATTCGGCGTTCGCCGACGCGGTCGCCTCTGCGGTGGAGCGCCAAATCCCGGCGCTTTCCACCAGCGCGGTCGCGCGGACGAGCTGGGACGCCAATGGCGCGATCATCCTGGTGCGCAATCTGGACGAGGCGATGCCGCTGGTGAACGCCCTGGCGCCCGAGCATCTGGAACTGGCGGTGGACGATCCCGAACCCTTGTTCGCGCAGGTGCGCCATGCCGGCTCCGTGTTCCTGGGCCGGATGACGCCGGAAGCGGTGGGCGATTATGTCGCGGGGCCGAACCATGTACTGCCCACAGGCCGCCGCGCGCGCTTCTCCTCGGGCCTGTCGGTGCTCGACTTCATGAAGCGGACCAGCTTCCTCAGCCTCTCGCGCGACGCCATCGGCGCGATCGGCCCCGCCGCCGTGGCGCTGGCGGAGGCGGAGGGCTTGCCCGCCCACGCGGCTTCGGTGGCGCTGCGCCTCAAATAAACATCCGTTCGGTTCGAGCTTGTCGAGAACCGGTTCTCGACAAGCTCGAACCGAACGGAGTAGGGAAAATCCATGAACGACCGCTCCAAATCCCGCTCCGCCGCGCGCCTTGCCGCGGTGCAGGCGCTCTACCAGATCGAGATGGAGGGAACGCCGCTCGCGACCCTGCTCCATGAATTCCACCAGCACCGGCTCGGCGCGACGATCGAGGACGTGACCTATGCGCAGGCGGAGGAAGGTTTTTTCGACGATGTCGTGTCCGGCGTGGACAAGCGCCGCGCGGAGATCGACGCGCTCATCGCCGCGCGCCTGTCGGCCGGATGGAGCCTTGAGCGGCTCGACAAGCCGATGCGCCAGATATTGCGCGCTGGCGCCTATGAACTGCTCGCGCGCAAGGATGTCGGCACCGGCACGGTCATCAGCGAATATGTCGATGTCGCCCACGCCTTCTACGACAAGCGCGAGGCGGGGTTCGTCAACGGTCTGCTCGATGCGGTGGCGAAGGACGTGCGCCGCTGAACCCCCTTCAGGGGCGCGCCAGCAGGAAGGCGAGAGGAATGTCCGCCCGCTCGGCCCAGGCGCGCTCGTCATGCGCGGTGCCGGTGAAGATCCGGCTCTGGAAAGCGTAGCCAGTCCGCCAGCCGCGCGTCGCCAGCACCCCCTCCATCGCCCGCGCGAAGGGCGGATAAAAGGCGTCGATCGTTGCCGTGCCATGATCGATATAGAGGCGGTTGACGCGCGGATCGACGCGGCTGTCCTTGAGCCAGGCGGCGAAAGCCGTCGTGACGATAGCGGGGGCGTCGGGAGGCACATTGCCCGCCGCCTGCGCGCCGACCAGCGGCCAGTGCACCGAGAGCGCCGCCGCCTGGCCGAAAATCTCCGGGTAGCGGCCGAGTGCGTAGATCGAAATGAGCCCGCCCATGGAGGAGCCCATGATCGCGGTGTCGGCTCTGCCCGGCCGCGTGCGATAGGCGCGGTCGATGCGCGGCTTTAGTTCCTCAACGATGAAGCGCAGATAGGCGTCGGACACAGGCTCACCGTCATGGCTGTCGCGCACCAGTTTCGCATAAGCGGGCGGCAGCCGGTCATAGACGCCGCGCGGCATATATTCGCGGTAGCGCAGCGCCGTACTGTGGATGCCGACGATGATCGCGGCGCGGCCGATACCAAGCGAGGCGAGCCGCGCCATCGCTTCGTCCATGCCCCATTCGACGCCGAAATTGGTCTTCTTCGCGTCGAACAGATTCTGCCCGTCGTGCATGTATATCACGGGGTAGCGGTCCCGCCCCCGCTCATAGCCCGGCGGCAGCCAGAGGGTCACAGCGCGCGGACCGACTAAGGCGGAGGGCAACTCGCCCATTTCCACCAGCCGCCCGCTCGAAGGCGGCTGCGCCATTGTCGCGTTGCCCGCCAGCATCGCCAGCACAAGCCCCAGCATCCTGATCCAGCGCATCCTCTCATCCCCTTCCGCCATGGTCTTGGCCCCCCTCATGCCCTAAAGCGGTGGGCGATGGCGGATGAATACGAATTCCTGAGCCTGGTGCGCGCGCGGACGACGCATGAGGCGGCGCGCGGGCTGCTGGACGATGTCGCTTTGCTGCCGGTGGATGATGCGCGGCTTGTCCTGACCAGCGACACGATCGTCGAGGGCGTTCACTATCTGCCCGCCGATCCTCCGGCCGACATCGGCTGGAAACTGGCGGCGGTGAACCTGTCCGACCTCGCGGCCAAGGGGGCAAGGCCGATGGGGTGCCTGCTCAATTACAGCCTGTCGGGCGACCGGGATTGGGACGCGGCCTTCCTTGATGGCCTGCATCAGGCGCTCGACCGTCACGCCATGCCGCTGCTGGGCGGTGATACGGTGAAGATGCCGGCGGCCTCCGCGCGCAGCTACAGCCTGACCGCGATCGGGATGGCGAGCGGGGCGGTGCCGACCCGCGCCGGCGCACGCGCGGGCGACCGGCTCTACGTCACCGGGCCGGTGGGCGACGCGGGCGTGGGGCTGGAGTTGTTGCGGGGCGATGCTGGCGCGTCCGGGCCGCTGGTCGACGCCTATCGCCGGCCGCGTCCGCGTCTGGCCGAAGGGGCGCTGCTCGCCCCCCTCGTCACGGCGATGATGGACGTGTCCGACGGGCTGCTGATCGACGCCGCGCGGCTGGCGCAGGCGAGCGGGCTGGCCGCCGTTATCGACCATATCCCACTGTCGCGCGCGCTCGAAAAGGCGCGGGGTGCGAGCACCGCCGTCCAGATCGCGGCGGCGCGAGCGGGCGATGATTATGAACTGCTCTTCGCCCTGCCGCGCGGGGTGACGCCACCAGTGCGAGCGATCCCGGTCGGCCATCTGGAAGCGGGGTCAGGACTGACGTTGAAGATCGACGGCGCGGTGATGCCGCTGCCCGACCGGCTAGGGTGGGAGCATGGCTAGCTGCCGCCGAGCACGTTGATGGTGAAGGCGAGGATGCCGAGGTTGAACAGGAACGCCGCGAAACAGTGAAACAGCGCGATCCGGCGCATCGCCGTGCTGGTCATGCCCACGTCCGACGTCTGGAAGGTCATGCCGAGCGTGTAGGCGAAATAGAGAAAGTCCCAATAGCCCGGCTCCGCATCGCCCGGAAAATCGAGCCCGCCGCCATCCTTCCCCGCCGCATCGGGCAGATAATAGGCGTGGGCATAGTGCATGGCATAGACGAGGTTGGAAAAGAGCCAAGCGATGAGCAGTGTCGCCAGCAGCAGCGCGATCGAGGCGGCATCGGGGCCGCCATGCTGGCTGATCGCGACGCCCACCGCTACCAGGATGACGAGGCAGACGGTTCCGGTCAGCAGCAGCATGAGTTCGCGATTGGCGTCGTTCGCCGCCGCCTTGCGCCGCATCGCGTCGGGCGCGGAATCGATCAGCGGCACGACGCAGGCCATGAACGCAAGGGCGGCGATGTCGAAGCCCGCCATCACCGCCTCATGCCAGGGCAGCCACAGGGCCAGCGGCGCCATGGTGGCGAGCAGCGCCAGGAACATGCCGTAACGCCAGGGGAAGACGGGGGATGCGCGCATCCCCCGCATGAAAGAACCGCTGTGGCTCGTTGGCAAGCGGTTTAGAGCACCGCCGCGATCAGCCCGCGCGCCTGCGCCTCGTTCGCCTCCAGATACCAGTTTTCCGGCGCTTTCTGGAGCAGTTCGTCCATCGTGATGTCGGATCCGAGGATGAGATTCTCGAACCCCTCATTCTGGATCGCGATGGAGCTTTCGATCTCGTGCAGATTGGCTTTCAGCGTCGCGATGCAGGTGGAGAGCGGGCCGGAGAGGTTGATCGTCTTGGTGATGAGCCGCTCGTGAATCATGAGGCGGGTGCCGCGCGTCAAATAGCGGTTCTCGGTCGCGAAGAAGCTCATGAAGGTCGCGCCGGCCGAATAGACCGCCGTCTTGCCGAGGAACACGAGGCGACGATCGGGATAAAGATCGGAGTGGAAGCGAATGTCCTCGCCCATCATGCGGGCGATTTCCGGGTCGCCGCCGAGCGTCGAAATTTCCACCACGACCAGGCCCTGCTGCGGCGCGGTGCCAAGACAGTTGCGGAAGTGGAGATACATGCCATGGTCCACGACGCCCGACAGGGTGATAGCGGGAAATTCGAAATCCTTGGGGCCAAGCAGCGGGGCGCTGGTCATCAACATGGGTAAAGTCCTTCGGGGATGGGAAAGTCGGGCTGCACTACGCATGAGTTTGGAAAAGGTGCCGCGCTTTCTGGCTGGCGCGATGGCGTGGAGGCTGTAAAGAACAGATCATGACCATGGGGCGGACGGCATGATCGCGAAACTCAAAGGGCGGCTGGATAGCACCGGCATCGACCATGCCATCATCGATGTAGGCGGGGTCGGCTATCTTGTCGGCGCGTCCTCGCGCACGCTCGCGGCGCTGGGGCCGGTGGGGGAGGCGGTGACGATCCACACCGAAATGCTGGTGGCGGAGGATTCGATCCGGCTCGTCGGCTTCGCTCGAGCGGAGGAGCGCGACTGGTATCGGCTGCTGACCCATGTGCAGGGCGTGGGATCGCGCGTGGCGCTTGCCATCCTCTCCGCGCTCGAACCGCTGGAACTGCATCGCGCCGTGGCGATGGGCGACAAGGCGATGATCGTGCGGGCGAACGGGGTTGGGCCGAAGCTGGCGCAGCGGATCGTCAACGAGTTGAAGGACAAGATCGGCGCGGTCGCCACCGGCGGGCCGGTGGGCGCAGGCGGTTTGACTGTCGCGCCGGTAGGGAGCCTCAGCGCTGACGCGCTTTCGGCTTTGCAAAATCTCGGCTTCAAGCCCAGCGAGGCGAGCAGCGCAGTGGCGGCGGCGGAGGAGGAACTGGGTGACGGCGCGAGCCTCGACGCGCTGGTGCGCCTGGCGCTGCGGAATGCGGCGAAGTGAGATTTCCATTCCCTCGCGTGGTGAACGAGCGGCGCGGAATGACCAGCTTGGTGCGCCGGTTTGAAAGGTTTATGGTGTAAGGATGTCGAACCTCAACATCTCGATGCCTCCCGCGCTGGAGCAATGGATTGAAGCCCGCTTGGCGCAAGGGCGCTACGCCGATGCCGCTGATTATGTTCGTGACCTGATCCGGCAAGATCAACAGGCCGCTCAAGAGGATGGGCGGTGGGTTCGCGCCATGATCGAAGAAGGCTATGCATCGGGCGTGATCGATGCGGAGCCGGAAGACGTCTTGAAAGAGATCATGGCGCGCCTGCCGGATGCATAAGCTGAGGCTGACCGTCGCCGCGCGCAAGGATTTGGAGACTATCCAGGAACGGGGTCTGGAACAATTCGGGCTGGAGCCTGTGCGAAGGCATATGCAGGGCTTCGAGCGCATCTTCACGCTGTTGCGGACGCACGCCGAGGCCGGCACGGCGCGACCCGATTATGGTGACGGTATTCGGGTCTTTTCCCATCGTCCGCATCGGCTAATCTATCATGTTAGCGATCGGGAAATTTTGATTTTGCGCGTCCTCCATTCCGCCATGGATGCGGCTTCCGCTTTGGGAGCCAAGCTATGACCGACGACCGCCTCCTTACCCCATCCCGCCGGCCCGAGGATGTCGACGCCGCTCTCCGCCCCAAATCGCTCGACGAATTTGTCGGGCAGCAGGCGGCGCGCGAGAATTTGCGGATTTTCATCCAGGCGGCGAAGTCGCGCGGGGATGCGCTCGACCATGTGCTGTTCTTCGGGCCGCCGGGCCTGGGCAAGACGACTCTGGCGCAGATCGTCGCGAAAGAAATGGGCGTCGGCTTCCGCGCCACGTCCGGCCCCGTCATCGCCAAGTCTGGCGATCTTGCCGCGCTGCTCACCAATCTGGACGAGGGCGACGTGCTGTTCGTGGACGAGATCCACCGGCTCAATCCCGCGGTCGAGGAAGTGCTTTATCCGGCGATGGAGGACCGCGCGCTCGACCTGATGATCGGGGAGGGGCCGTCCGCCCGTTCCGTTCGCATCGACCTGCCGCGCTTCACTTTGGTCGGCGCGACGACGCGGCAGGGGCTGCTGACAACGCCGCTGCGCGACCGGTTCGGCATTCCCGTTCGCCTACAATTCTACACGGTAGAGGAACTGGAACTGGTGGTGCGCCGCGCCGCGCGGCTGCTCGACCTGCCCATCACCCCGGACGGCGCGGTGGAGATCGCCCGCCGGTCGCGCGGCACCCCGCGCATCGCCGGGCGGCTGCTGCGCCGGGTGCGCGACTTCGCCAATGTGGCCGGCGCACCGAGCGTCGATCGCAAGGTCGCCGACGCGGCGCTCCAGCGGCTGGAGGTGGACCAGCTCGGTCTCGACCTCATGGACCGGCGCTACCTGATGATGATCGCGGACATTTATCGCGGCGGTCCGGTCGGCGTCGAGACGCTCGCTGCCGGCCTTTCCGAAGCGCGCGACACGATCGAGGAGGTGATCGAGCCTTATCTCATCCAGCTCGGCCTCATCGCCCGCACTGCGCGGGGGCGCTGCCTCAATGGGCCGGGCTGGAAGCATCTCGGCCTCAATCCGCCCGCCAGCGCGCAGGATGGTCTGTTCGACTAAGTCTCTCCCGCGAAAATCATGGCCGTTACGGCAAGGCGCGGCTATAGCCGTCGCCATCAACGACGCGCGCGAAAGACGCGCCGGACAGGCACAGGAGTCGAGCCTTGCAGGCGATCGAGCGTTTTCCCAATCTCGTGACGATGTTCTTCACCCGCGCCCGCGAGCGCGGTGACGCGCCTTTCCTTTGGCGCAAGGAGGCGGGGGAATGGCAGCCGCTCAGCTGGACGGAGGTTGCACGGCAGGTGGCGTCCATCGCCGCGGCGTTGAAGGCGCAGGGATTGCGGCCCGGCGACCCGGTGATGCTGGTGAGCGAGAACCGGCCGGAATTCTGCATCGCCGATCTTGCGATCATGGCGGCGGGCTGCGTCACCGTGCCAACCTACACCACCAACACCACGCGCGATCACCAGCATATCCTGACCGACAGCGGCGCGCGGGCGGTGATCGTGTCGACCGCCAAACTGGCGCAGGCGCTGATGCCCGCCGTCGTGCGGAGCCAGGCCAGTTTCGTCATCGGGATGGAGCCGCTGCGCGGCGCGCAGGGCACGTCCACCTGCCATCTCTGGGGCGATCTCATCGCCGCGCACCCGGCCGATGTGGCGGCGTGCGAGGCCGCGCAGACGGCGCAGCGGGGCGATCTGGCCTGCATCATCTACACCAGCGGCACCGGCGGCGCCCCGCGCGGGGTGATGCAGCATCATGGCGCGATCCTGCTGAACTGCGAAGGGGCAGGGGCGATCGTCAACGAGGATTTCGGTATCGGCGACGAAGTGTTCCTCTCCTTCCTGCCACTCAGCCATGCCTATGAGCATAGCGGCGGCCAGTTCCTGCCCATGCTGCTCGGCGGGCAGATCTATTATGCCGAAGGGCTGGAGAAGCTCGCCTCCAATATCGAGGAGACGCGGCCCACGATCATGGTCGTCGTGCCGCGCCTGTTCGAGGTGCTGCGCGCGCGCATCATCAAGGCGATCGAGAAGCAGGGCAAGTTCCCCGCCTATCTGCTGGGCCAGGCGATGCGGATCGCGGCAAAGGAGCAGGCGGGCAAGGGCAGCATCCTTGACGTGCCGATGAAGCTCGTCCTTTCGCGCACGCTGGTGCCGAAGATTCGCGGGCGCTTTGGCGGGCGGATGAAGGCGCTGGTGTCGGGCGGCGCGCCGCTCAACCCGGACGTGGGGCTGTTCTTCGACGCGATGGGGCTTACCTTGCTTCAGGGCTATGGGCAGACCGAGGCGGGGCCGGTCATCAGCTGCAACCGCCCCAGGGCCGGGATCGCGATGGAGACGGTCGGCCCGCCCCTCGACGGTGTGGAGGTGCGGATCGCCGAAGATGGCGAGATATTGGTGCGCGGCGAACTTGTGATGTACGGCTATTGGCGCAATCCGGCGGAGACGGAAAAGGCGCTGAAGGATGGCTGGCTGCACACCGGCGATATCGGCGAGTTCGACGCCAAGGGGCGCATCCGCATTACCGACCGCAAGAAGGATCTGATCGTCAACGACAAGGGCGACAATGTCTCGCCGCAGAAGGTCGAGGGGATGCTGACGCTCCAGCCTGAGATCGGGCAGGCGATGGTCCATGGCGACCGGCGGCCCTATCTGGTGGGCCTGATCGTGCCCGACGCCGAATGGACTCGCGAATGGGCGGCGGCGCAGGGCGTGGGTTTGGACGGCGTGGCCGCGAATCCCGCTTATATGGCGGCGCTGCGCGCGGCCGTGGACCGCGTGAATGACGACCTGTCGGTGATCGAGCGCGTCCGCCGCTTCATCCTGGCGGATGGGCCGTTCAGTATCGAGAATGAACAGATGACGCCATCGATGAAGATCAGGCGCCATGTGATCCGCAAGGTCTATGCGGAGCGGCTCGATGCGCTTTATAAGGGGTAGGTTATTTTTTCATGATGGAGGCGCTTCGCTCTGATCGGCGCCATCGGCTGCATGAGTGACAGCCCTCCGGTGGCGGCCCCCCACCCCGCAATATCAGCCTTCATATTGGAGATAGGCGAGGGCCATTACCGATAGCTCGGACTTCAACGTGTTCCAGATTTCGTCGTCGGCAGACTCGGCCGTCGAGCCAAGGCCATATTGTCGCGCCGCCGTGGCGAAGACGATGCGGAACACCGCATGGGCACGACGTTCGGCATCCTTGGCACGGATTTCGTCGCGAAATGTGAGGATCGCATTTGCCGACAAATCGGCCGATTTTTGCGCGGTCTCGCGCCCAGGGGCGGATACGGCGGGATCGAGTGACGCTCGCTGCATGATCGTGCGCAGCAACTGTGCGTGGGTCGCCAGAAAGCCGCTATAGCCGTCGACATAGCGCGGCAGGAAGTCCGCAAGAGAGGATGATTCGGCGAGGATACCCTCGATCAGTTCGCGTTCCTTTTCGACGATGCTTTGCAATTCCTCCGCGATGACGGCGTGTAGCAGGCGGTCCTTGCTTTCAAATCGCAGATAGATCGAGCCGATCGACACGGCGCCGAGATCGCTCACATCCTGCAACGTGAAGTCTTCGCTGCCCCGTTCCAGCATCAGCGCCTTTGTCGCGTCCAGCATGCGGCGAAACGAAGCGAGGCTTCGGCCTTGGCGGGGTTTGCGGCTGAGCGCGCTCGCGGCGAGCATTTCGGTGGGGGACGCGGAGGGGCTTGACATATCCGCCATAAGAAATATCAAAATAGGAACGTCAATTCTAATTTAGAAATGCGCGAACATTCTGATTCGCGAGGAGGGGTGATGCGGTTCTCGGTCTTTCTCAATGCTCGTTCGATGCGGCCTGAAGACGATCGGAGCTTGATGCGCGATCTTGAGGACCATGCGGTGCGCGCACGCGACGCCGGCTTTTCGGCTATTTTCATGCCCGACCATCATTTCAACGGGTACATGCCGCTGGCGAGCGACAGCTTCATGTTCGCGGCCTATCTGGCTGCGAAGCTGCCGGAAATGCATTTCGGATTTTCGGTCGTGTCGGTGCCTCTGCACCATCCGGTTCGCTTCGTGGAGCGCATCAATCTTCTGGACCAACTGACCGACGGCAAGCTGCTGGTGGGCGTGGGCAGCGGCACGACGCCGGAAGAGATGATCGGCTTTGGCGTCAACTACAAGGAGGCCGGCGCGATTTCGGACCGCAATCTGGAACTGGCCGAACAGCTCTGGGCCAAGCGGATGGATGATCCCGCGATCGAGATCGACAACGGCCCCCACCAAGGTCGCGTGCTGCAACGGATCGCGCCGGCGCCCTACACCAGCGGCCATGCCCGGTTGATGCCGGTCGCGATGAAGGAAGCCAGCGCGCGTCGCGCCGCCAGGCATGGCTGGCCGGCCTTCATTCCGGCATTCACCCCGCCGCAGATCGGCGGGACCGAGCCCTATATTCATGTGAAGAAATATTTCGACATCTACCGGGGGATGCTGGGCGAGTTCGGCCATGACGCGGCGACGATCACCTCCGCGCTCGACTGGACCACGCACACCTATCAGGCGGTGCACGTCGCGGAAACGGACGAGCAGGCCCGCGCGGAACTGATGGTGATCCTCAAATCCTATCAGGAGGCGATCGAGCGCGAGGCCGAATTCAACGCCCGCGCCGAATCGGACGACGCCAACCGCAAAACCGATCGGACGCCCAATGCACTGACGGACGATTGGATCGGAACCTGGTGCCTCTACGGCTCGCCCGAAACGATAATAGAGCATCTCAAGCCCTATGAGGCGCTCGGCATCGGCAACATATTGTGCGGCACGGTGACCGGCCCGCTGACGGAGGAGCGGCTCCGGCTGGGCAACCAGACGCTTGACCTGCTTTCCCGCAAGGTCATGCCGGCGTTCGGCGGTGGCCGCGCGTGACGCGCGTTGTGGGCATCGGCGGGACGCTGCGTGCCGGCTCGTCGAGCGAGCGACTGGCGCGCGCGGTGCTCGACCGATGTGCCGAGGCCGGCGCGGACGTGCAGATGTTCGACGGGCTGCATCTGGCGAAGCTGCCGCATTACGAGCCCGGCACGCCCATGCGCTACGACGCGGAGCGGGTGCTGGTCGATGCAGTTCGTCAGGCTGACGCGATCGTCATTGCCTCGCCCGGCTATCATGGCGGTATTTCCGGCCTGGTGAAGAACGCGATCGATCTGCTGGAGGATACGGCGCGGGACGATCGACCCTATTTCGACGGGCGGCCTGTCGGGCTGATCGTGTCGGCGGCGGGTTGGCAGGCGACCGGCGTAACACTGGCCGCACTGCGCGGAGTGACTCATGCGATGCGTGGCTGGCCGACGCCGTTGGGACTTGCGATCAACTCGGTCGAGCAGCGTCCGTTCGATGCCGACGGCGTGCTGGTCGATGCCGCCGTCGGCAGCCAGATCGCGACGCTCGCCAACCAGCTGCTGCGCCCCGTCGGCAACGCCGAGAGCGGCTTGACACAGATTTAAAAAGAACTAAAATAACCATTCTATTTTGTAATGATGCGGGATGCTACCCGCGCTGAAACTGGGAGGGGAAGATGCGTATGCTTACCTTGAAGTCGTGCCTGCTGATCGGAGCCGCCGCCATGGCGGTAACGCCGGCTATTGCGCAGGAGACGCCGCCGGCGGCTCCGGTGGATAGCAATGAGATCATTGTTACCGCACAGAACCGGGCGGAGAACGTCCAGGACGTCCCCATCGCCATCCAGGTGGTTTCAGGTGCGACCCTCGAGAAGGCGGGCGTTTCGGACTTCAGCGGTATCCAGCAGGTAGCGCCTGCGGTTCAGATCGTGCAGGACACCAACCTGACGCGCGTTACCGTCCGCGGCGTCGGCACCAATGACAATGCCGAAACGCAGGATACCTCGATCGCCGTCAACATTGACGGCGAATACATCAACCGCCCAACCGTCCTCAATGCGGGTCTGTTCGACCTCGCCCGGGTCGAGGTGCTGCGCGGGCCGCAGGGTACGCTGTACGGCCGCAACTCGACCGGCGGCGCGATCAACTTCATTACGCGCAAGCCCGGCGACGAACTGGGCTTCAACCTCACGGCATCCCTCGGCAACTTCGATCATGTGCTGCTGCAGGGCGGAATCGACCTGCCGCTCGGCGATATCGGCGGCATTCGTTTCGCTGGCACCTATTCGAAGCGGGACGGCTATTTCTCGCATCCCAATCTCAACATTCGCACGGGTGATGACTATACCCGTGGCGGCAGGATCAGCCTCACACTCCGTCCAACCGATGCGCTTACGATCGATGCGGCAGTCGAGCATGTGGCGGCGGATCGCAAATTGGCGGCACAGGCTTTTGCTAACTTCAATTCGGGCCTGGGCTATAACGCAGCGAACGCACCGGGCGCGACGTGCAACCAGAACGGCTTCGTGCGCGTCGGCGCCGATCCCCGTCTGGTCGTCTGCATTCCGCAGAACACCAACGCGCTCGCATCTGTCGACCGCAGCAACTATACGGCGCCAGCGCGCAGCCCGAGCATCCAGGAGCAGCGGACGACGGCTGTTCGCGGGCGGATCGCCTATGATTTCGGGCCTGCGACCCTGTCCTACACGGGCGGCTATCGCACGACGGACGAGAGCTTCGACGCCGCGCTGGCTCCGGCCTACACCTTCAAGAATTTCGCCAACGACGTGGATACGCAAAGCCATGAGCTGCGGATCAACGGCGGCGAGCCTGGCGGCATCCAGTGGCAGGGCGGCGTTTTCCGCTTCAAGGAAGATCTGGATATCGAGCGCGGCCTGTTCAACGGCCCGCCCTTCCTGCCAGCGTTCCTGCTGGGCGCCAGGGGCGGCTATATCAACTATTTCGATCGCCAGGTAAGCAGCTCGAGCTGGGCTGTGTTCGCCCAGACCGATATTCCGATCACCGACACGCTTACCGCGGTCGTCGGCGGGCGTTATACCTGGGACAAGCGCAGCGGCGTGTTCAACGTCTATGGCAGCGGAATCGCAAACCCCACATCGCCGCTGAACAATACAGGCCCGGTTCGGATCACGGCGGCGCCGCTTTCGGTGCAGCGTCCGAGCGCAAGCGCGGAAAAGTTCACCTGGCTGGCCGGCCTCAACTATAAGCCCGATGCCGATACGCTAGTGTTTGCGAAGGTATCGACGGGCTTCAAGGCCGGCGGTTTCGACTCCGTGGGTTCATATGCGCCGGAGAGCAACACCGCCTATGAAGCCGGCATCAAGCGCAGCTTCGGCGGCAGCAGTGCGAACTTCGTCAACTTGTCCGGCTTCTATTACGACTATAAGGATCTCCAGGCATCAGTGCTGCTCGATAACTCGATCGGCGGCCAGGTTTTCAATGCCGGCAAGGCGCGCATTTGGGGCATCGAACTCGACGCATCGTTCAAGGTGCTCGACAATGGTCGCTTCACCGCGAGCGTAAATTATCTGGACTCGAAATATCAGGAATTCCTGGCATCCTATGCGGTGTTCTGTGCGTCCTCGACGCTGCCCGGCGGTTGCGTCACGGGTCTTGGCGATCTGGACGCGGATTCGCGGGCTGCGCCGATCGCGCAGCCCAACCTGTCCGGCAATCGCCCGCCGCAGTCGCCGCGTTGGGTTCTGGCCGCAGGCTATGAGCATCGCTTCGATCTGGGCAATGCCGGGAGCATCACGCCGAGCGTCTTCTCGCGGTACAAAAGCTCCTATTTCCTGGACATCTTCAACTATAACGACTCGCGACAGAAGGCATTTTTCCAGACCGACGCCAGCATCGAATGGCGCACCGCCGACGACAAGTTCGGGGTGCAGGCATTCGTCCGCAATATCGAAGATAATCAGCCCCTGACCTATGCGGGTTTCACCGCTGCGGGCAATGATGACATCTATGTCTGGCAGTTTGGTACGCCGCGTACTTATGGCGTCCGGGTCAGCTTCGACTTCTGATGTGACTCCCCTGGGGCGGCCAGCAATGGCCGCCCTTTTTACCTCAAGGATCTGCCGTGAAGCTTTCCCCCTGCATCGAATGGATCTTCGCCGACTCGCATGACAATCTCGGCGACCGCGTCCGCGCCGCCAAGGCCGCCGGCTACGAGCATGCCGAATTCCATCTGTGGCGCGACAAGGACATGGCCGGCCTTGCCGAAGCGCTTGATGAAACCGGGGTGACTCTCACCGGCTTCTGCGTCGACCCACGGCGGTCGATCGTCGATCCCGCCCAGCATGGAGAGTTTCTCGATGCCGTGCGTGACACACTGGAAGAGGCAAAGACAGTCGGTTCGCCGCCGCTGATCGTGGCGTCGGGCTTCACGCGCGAGGGCGTTTCGGCGCAGGAGCATTTCGATGCGGCAGTGAGCGCACTGCGCCAGGCGGCCGATCTCGCAGAGGCAGCCGAAGTAACGCTGGTGCTCGAGCCGCTCAACAGTCGGATCGATCATCCAGGCATGTATCTGGTCGAAACCAGGCTCGGCCTCGATCTGGTCGAGGCTGTGAACAGTCCGCGCCTGAAGCTGCTGTATGATGTCTATCATTCGCTGGTCATGGGTGAAGACCCCCGTGAGGTGCTCGCTGGGCGGATGCATCTGGTCGAACATGTCCAGATCGCCGACCTGCCGGGCCGCAACGAGCCGGGCACCGGCGGGATCGACTGGCCCGCCTTGCTCGCTGATCTGCGCGGGCTTGGCTATGATGGACCATGGGGGCTGGAATATCGGCCCACCCAGCCGGCGCTCGCATCGCTCGAATTGACGAAGGAAGCGCTGGATGCCTGAAGCCGCAGCCGGACCCGCCGGGGCTGTCCGGCTCTCGCTCACCGAGCGGCTGAGCTACGGCTTCGGCGATTTCGGCTACAGCCTCGCCTATAATATGGCGGGGGCGTTCCTGCTCTTCTACTACACCAACGTCGCCATGCTGCCGGCGGCGGCGGTAGGAACCATCTTCCTCGCCGCGCGGCTGCTCGACGCGGTGGTCGATATCCTGGTTGGGATCGCGGTCGACAAGACGCGGACTCGCTGGGGGCGGACGCGCCCCTATTTCCTGTTCACCGCCATTCCCTATGCGCTGGTGCTGATCCTCGTCTTCTCGGTGCCGGACTGGTCGCAAAATGCCAAGCTGATCTACGCCTTTCTGACCTTCAAGGCGCTCGGCATTCTCATGTCACTGGGGTCAATTCCTTACACCGCGTTGATGCCGATGATGACGACCGACATGGGCGAGCGGCTGAAGCTCGGCGGAATGCGGTCGATCGGCACGTCGGTGTCGGTGATCCTGGGCACCGCTGCGACAATGCCGCTGGTTGGGCTGCTGGGCGGCGGCGATCAGCAGCGCGGCTTCCTCGCGACGGCGACGTTGTTCGCCGGGCTGTCTCTGATTGCGCTGTTAATGCTGTTCCGCAACTGCAAGGAGCGATTCGACGATGGCAGTTCGCCGCGCTTTGCCGTGTTGCCGGCGATCGGGGAAATGCTGCGCAACCGGGCCTGGCTGATCTGCTTTGCCTTCACCTTGCTCTATTTCGTGCGGTTCGGCACAATGATCTCGCTGACCGCCTTTTTCGCGATCGACGTGCTGGGGCGTCCCTGGATGATCTCGATCCTGTTGCCAGCGATATCGGGCACGCTGCTGATCGCGGCGTTCATCGCGCCGCCGATCCTGTCGCGCACCGGCATTCGCAAGGGGTGCTTCGCCGCGATTCTGGTGGCGATCGCCTTGTTCGCGACGCTGCCGCTAGCCGAAGCGCGGCCGTCCCTGTTCCTCGCACTCTATGTCGCCGCGTCGGTGGCGACGTCGGTCACCATCACCGGCATCTTCACCATGGCCGCCGAAGCGGTCGACTATCATGAGGCGCTGTTCGGCACGCGCAATGAGGGGCTGCTCTCGTCCGGCATCAGCCTGGCGACGAAGATCGGCATGGCGATCGGCGCGGCGGCCATCGCCTATTCGCTGGCGGCGGCCGGCTATGTTCCAAACGCCGTCAGCGATGCCGCGCGGCAGACCATCCGCTGGTCTTATTATGTCTGGCCGATCGGATTGCTCGCTCTCCAAGCGGTCGTCGTGCTCGGCTGGCCGATGGGCGGCGCGCGGCCGGACGTCGGCGCCGCACCGGTGGCGCAGGGCGCGTCAGCCTAAACCATTGCATCACTTACACCAGGGTTGAGGAGCGCCAGATGCGTGTCACATCATATCTGATCGCGACAGCGTTGCTGTGCGGCACAGCTGTCGCTGCGGCGCAGACCGTGCCGGTGGCCGATATCCCGGTGACGGTCGACAATATACCTTATGCCCCGCCCGAGACGGTTCAGCGCGTCGCGACGCCCGCAAACCCCAAGGAAGGGCGGCTGAAGGTGCTGATTATCAGCGGCCAGAACAGCTACGAGCATGATTGGACGGGCGTCAACAATCGCCTGCGCACCCAGCTCAAGGATACCGGCAGGTTCGACGTGCGGGTGACCGAGGATTTTGACGACGGTACGCTCGATCAGCTCAAGAAATATGACGTCGTCATTCTAAACTATTCAAGCCGTTGGAACTATGCCGACAAGGAACAGCATCTCTGGTCCGACGGCGCGTTCCAGGCGTTGTACGACTATGTCGCCCAAGGCGGAGGGCTGGTCGCCTATCATTCGTCCTTCACATGGGGGCGCGACATTACCGAATATCGCAAGCTGATCGGCGCGGTGATGGTGCCAGGCATCAGCCGCCGCTCGCCGCCCGACGCATTCAGCATCGAGATTATCGATCGCACGCATCCGATCACGCAAGGGCTGCGCCGCTATCACTGGAATTTCATGGAGGATAAATACACCAACATGGTGTTCGACCCTGAAGCGAAGGTGCATGTGCTGGCGACGGCAATCGACGATCCGACGGATTATGACTCGGAGCGCGCCGGCCCCAAATATGATCCCAAGGCCTATGCGCCCGAGCGGCTCAAGACGATGGGTGGCATGGGGAAGCCCAACCCGCAGCTATGGGTACAGAATTACGGCAAGGGCCGCGTCTTTTCGATAACGCTAGGCCATGGGCCGGACACGATCCAGTATGACGGGTTCAAGACTTTGTTCGCGCGCGGCACCGAATGGGCGGCAACGGGCAAGGTCACGATCAAGCCCTATGACAAGGCGGCGGGGTTTGTCGTCGCCAAGTAGCGTTCCGCGCGCGTTTATGAGGGGGGAAGGGGCGGACCGAGGTCCGCCCCCTTTTTGTCAGTAGGAGAAGGTTTCGGCGAAGGTGCGGTACGGCACCGGCGGCTTCGCCTCGAGCGACTGGGCGGTGTCGGTACGATAGGTGTTGTTACGGACCGTCACCGGTTCGTCCGCCTTGGGCATGAACACTGGCTTGCCATCGTCGCCGACATACATCAGGTCGACGTTGAAGGCATCGTCCTGCGCCACCGCCGCGAACGGAATCCAGCCCATCGAATAGGGCGCGCGCGCGGTCTCGAAGCAGTGGAAGTGCCAGATTTTCCACTGGCCGTCCTGCTTGATGAAGTCGATGCCATATTTCAGATAGACATTGTGCATCCACACCTTCTTACCATCGACCTCGACATTGGGCTCGAACATCCAAGCGGGCATATTCTTTGCATGCTCCGGCTTCGTAAGGCCTGATTCCAGGCCGTTGACGATCCACAGGCCCTTGGCGGTCTGGCCGTCCTCGGCCACCTCGATCACCGGGGTTGTGACATAGTGCATCACCAGCTTGCCGATCGGCGACGGGCGATCGCGATGATAGGCCATGATGCTGTCCCAGTTGGTATATTTGCCGAGGTTCGAATATTGCGAACTGATCCCTGGCGTGCCCTTCTTCGCCCAGAGTGGGATGATTTGCCCGTCCTGAAACGCATTGTGCAGATACATGTAGCGCGAGAAGAGATTTTCCACCGCTGCGCGGTCGTGCGCGGCGGTGGTCGCGCGTTCGAGCTTTTCCAGCTTGGCGGTAAGATCGGCAATGCTCGGCTGCTGCGCCCTTGCCGGCGCGACGGCCATGATCGCAACGCCGGCCGCGGCCAGCATCCATTGCTGCTTCAAAACCCTCATCCTTCATTCTCCTCTGGTTGAACTTGATGGAAGCGCGTGGCTGCCAGGACCAGCGCTGCGAGCGCTGCGAGCACAGCGTTTTGCGGAAGCGCGGCGATCTCGCCGCGTGTGGTGTGCACCAGTGCGGCGGAGGCCTGATTGGCGATGGCATAGAGCGCGACTCCGGCGACGATCCCGGGCCGCTCGGGCCGGAACAGGCCGAAGATCAGCAGCAAGGTCGCCGCGATCAGCTCGCTCAGGCCAACCGCGCGCCCTAGAAAGTCGGGCAACGCATTGGTCCAAGCATGATGCTGCTCCAGCACCGAGCGGTCCGCGAAGCTTGAAATAGCCGAAGAAACCGAATGCTGCCGCCAGCAGCAGCGCGGATATGCGTGCCAGGATGCGGAAGCCGAACGCCATGATGACCGATCCCCTCAGACAATTTCGGGCTTGACCAACCCGACGCTTTATAGAATGAAGGTTCTAATTCGGATGCCTGGTGGACGCAAGTGCCGCAGCCGAGTAAAAGCGGAATTGTCCGCACCCGAGAGAGCGAGAGGATCTATGGGTACGATCAAGCGGGGCGTGAGCCTTTACAGCTATCAGAATGAGACGTTTCAGGGCAAAATGTCCCTGGAGGACTGCATCCGCACCAGCGCCGAGCTGGGCGCTAACGGTATCGAGATCATCGGCGAGCAGACCTTCTGGGGCTGGCCCGAGGTCGGCGTGGAAGATGCCAAGATTGACGAGTGGCACCAGCTGATCGCCAAATATGACTGCGTGCCGGTCAGCCACGACTTCATGCTTGACTATAAGCGCTACAAGGGCCGCGAAATGCCCTTCGAAGAGCAGGTCGCCAGTGTGCGGAAAGACATCGACTTCGGCGCGCGCCTCGGCATGAAATATATCCGCGCGCTGGTTTCGATCGCGCCGGAAGTGCTGGTCGCCGCCGCGCCCTATGCCGAAGAGAAGGGCATCAAGATCCTGATCGAGGTGCACGCGCCGCTGCACTTCGACCACCCCTGGATCATCCGCCATGCCGAAGCCTTCGAGAAGAGCGGCTCCGACGCGCTAGGCTTCCTGCCCGACATGGGCATGTTCCTCCACGCCTATCCGCCTGTCATGGTCGAGAAGTTCAAGCGTCTGGGCGTACCTGCGAACATCGCCGACTATATCGTCAAGGCGTATGAGGACCGGATGCTGAGCGAATATGTGATCCTCAACGTCCAGCAGATGGGCGGCGCCGGGCCATCGATCGCGATGGCGGAAGTCATCAGGCACAATTCGGCGTTCGAGCCCAAGCGCATGCTCGACTATATGCCGCGTATCCACAATATCCACGGCAAATTCTACCAGATGTACGCCGATTATGTGGAGCCGTCGATCCCCTACGACAAGATCGTCGATGTGCTGAAGCAGGGCGGCTATGACGGCTATATCTGCTCGGAATATGAGGGCAATCGCTGGATCGAGGACGCCGAGGAGCCCGACAGCGTCGAGCAGGTGCGTCGCCAGCAGGTGATGCTGGCACAGCTAATCGGCGAACCGACGCCGACGGCGCTGGCCGCGTAAAGGGAGAGCGGGACCATGATGGACAACAAGATGATCTGCACAGAGCAGTTCGAAAATTATGTCGAGGGCGGCGAGGTCAAGGGCTTCGCCTTCCTCGGCCGACTTCCTTATTACCGCGGCCTTGGCCTTTCGATGGTCGAGGATATCCAGGTCAGCGTGGATGGCGAGAAGATCGCGCGCGAGGACGTGCGTTTTTCGGTACGCGGCAAGACCTATACGCTCGACGAAATGGAGACGGTCTATGACGATCGCTGGAATTTCGGCGAGAAGGCGCGGATCATCGCGCTGAAGCCGGGTGGCCTGGCACCGGGCAACCACCGCATCGAGTTCGCTGTGCGGATGCGCGTGTCCTACCTGCCGTTCGTCCCGACGACCAAGGACGCCAAGGAACTGGCGCTCGCCGCCTGATCCCGGAGCGGGCGGCAGGCTTTGTTGCCGCCGCCCGCTTGTCCGCGCCGTGCAATGGAATTCCACCAATGACTGAGCTGACACTCGATCAGGCCGCATCACTGACGGCCGGCGCGGCCATGTGGTCGTCTGTGGCGATCCCGGAGGCCGGCATCCCGGCGTTCACGATGAGCGACGGGCCGATGGGCATCGCGAGCGGCAAGGTGGACGAACGGGACATAGCGCGCCTCTCGCCCTGTGCGACGGCGCTCGGCGCGAGTTGGGACGCTGAGCTTGTCCGTCGTATCGGTACGCTTGTTGGGCAGGAAGCTGCCGCACGCGGCGTGGACGCTGTGCTGGCGCCCAACGTCAATCTGGCGCGCAGTCCGCTGGCTGGGCGGGCGTTTGAATATTTTTCCGAAGACCCGTTATTGGCCGGCCAGCTCGGCGCGGCGTGGATCGAGGGGCTGCAATCGACCGGCACCATGTCGGTGGTCAAGCACCTGGTCTGCAACGACAGCGAGACCGACCGCGATAATGTCGACGTGCGCGTGGACGAGCGGACGCTGCGCGAAGTCTATCTGCTCCCTTTCGAGTTCGCAGCAAGGGCCGGCTGCGGCGGCATGCTGGCGGCCTATAATCGCGTCAACGGCCTGCATTGCGCCGAGCAGCATCATGTTCTCACGACAATCGTCAAGGGCGACTGGGGCTATCGCGGCGCGATCATGAGCGACTGGTTCGGCACCCATTCGACCACGCCGACGCTCAATGCTGGGCTCGACCTGGAGATGCCGGGGCCGGCGCGCTTTCTTGGACCGAAAGCGGCTGCTGTTGCGGCGGCGGGCGAAGTCGATCGGGCGCGGATCGATGATGCGGCATCGCGTGTCGCCGCGCTCGCGCGTCGTGCGACGGGGCCGAAGAATTCGTCGATGGGCGACAGGGAGATCGACGCACTGCTGGTCGAGGCGGCCGCCGCCGGCTTCGTCATGTTGCGGAACAAGGACGCGATCCTGCCGCTGGTGCCGGACACTATTGGGACATTGGCCGTGATCGGCCCGAACGCGGCCGCGCCCTGCTTCCAGGGCGGTACTTTCGCCAAAATCTCGGTCTCGCCCGACCTACCGTCGCCGATCGATGCGATCCGCGCGCGCTTCGGGGGTGTGTGCGACATCCTGTTCGAGCCGGGCATCGATCCTGCGCCACGCCTGCCCAGCATGGCAATTCAGCCGGCGCGCGATCTGGGCGATGGTTGCACGCGCGGCATGACGCTCGACTATTTCGAAAGCAGGGATTGTTCGGGCGCGCCGCTGTCAAGCGAGACGCGCGACACCAATTCGTTGGTCTGGTTCGTCGGCGTGCATGAGCAGGCGAAGTTCGCCGCCGGCGGGTCGATCCGCGCGAGCGGCACGTTCACGCCGCAGCGTGATGGCATGCACCGCTTCCATCTGGGCGCAACCGGCGTGTCGCGGATGCTGGTGGACGGGCGCCAAGTCGTCGCGACGACCCAGTGCCCGCCCGGCGACGTGATGGGCGTGCTGAAGGCAGGCGATTCCTCGATCGCAGAGGTGGAATTGCGCGCCGGCGTGCCGGTCGACGTGGTGGTCGAGTTCACCTTCGAGCCGGCCCGCGTTCACGGATTATGGTACGGCATTCGCGCGCCAGGCAGCCGCGAGGAATTGCTCGTGGCCGCCGAAAACGCGGCGCGGCAGGCCGACGCCGTGGTGATGATGGTGGGCGAAACATCCGACTCGAGCGTCGAGAGCAAGGATCGGCCGGACACGCTGCTGGCCGCCGGTCAAATCGAACTGATCGAGCGGGTGACCGCCGTCAATCCCCGGACGATCATCGTCGCCAATGTGGGTCATGCGTTCGACGCCTCTTGGGAAGAGCGCGGCGCTGCCCTGATAAGCGCCTGGTATCCCGGCGAAGGCTTCGCGCAAGCGATCGCCGAAGTGCTGGCGGGCGATCGAGAGCCGGGCGGGCGGATGCCCGTGACCATCGCGCGCAATGAGGCGGACTATCCCGGCTATGCCTTGCAGCCCGACGCGGATAAACGGCTACTCTATTCCGACGGGACACGGTTCGGCTATCGTGGCCTCATCGCCGCTGGCAAGCCGGCGCGTCACACGCTGGGCGCCGGGTCGGGCTATGCCAGCTTCGAATGGGGCGACGCTGCGGTCGAGGGGGATGGGGTCGCGGTGACGGTGCGCAACCTGGCGCAGCGCGCCGGGAGCGAGGTGGTGCAAGTCTATCGCGATGTGCCGGAAGCGACGCTGGTCGGCTTTGCCAAAGTGCATCTGGCGGCGGGCGAGAGCGCGCGGGTGCGCGTGCCGCTCACGCAGCGGCGGTTCATGCACTGGACCGACGCCGGCTGGTCCAATCTGGCCCAGCAGATCGAGGTGCGGCTGGCGCGCGATGCCGAAGATGCGGGAATGCCGCTGACCGTGGATATCGCCGCGCTGCCGACCAACCAACTGTAAAGAGGTCGATATGAGCAAGCGCTTGCGGATGGGCATGATCGGGGGCGGGCCGGGGGCGTTCATTGGCCCGGTGCATCGCATCGCCGCCGAACTGGACCGTGAGATCGAACTGGTCGCCGGCGTGTTCAGCAGCGATGCGGACCGTTCGCGCGCCGCCGCCCGGGAATATCGCATCGACCCGGCGCGCGCCTATCCCGATCTGACGGCTATGTTCGCCGCCGAAGCGGCGCGCGACGACGTCATCGACTTCGTGACCATCGCCAGCCCCAATCGTCACCATCTGCCCGCTGCCCGCGCCGCGCTGGCTGCCGGCGTGGCGGTGATGAGCGACAAGCCGATGACCGCCTCGCTGGCGGAGGCGCGCGAACTTGCCGACCTCGTCGCGCAGGCGGGGCGACCTTATGCGCTCACCTACACCTATTCCGGCTATCCGCTGGTCCGCGAGGCGCGGGTGCGGGTTGCCGCCGGTGCGATCGGAACCGTGCGCAAGGTTGTGGTCGAATACCCGCAGGGCTGGCTCGCCGGCGGGGCGGAGGGCAAGCAGGCGGAGTGGCGGGTTGATCCCACCCGCGCCGGCGCTGGCGGCTGCATCGGCGACATCGGCGTCCATGCGTTTCAGCTCGCCGAGTTCGTCACTGGCCTCCAGGTGACGCGCCTGCTGGCGGACCTCGCAGCGGTCGTGCCGGGCCGGATGCTTGACGATGATTGCTCGATCCTCCTGCGCTTCCACAATGGCGCGCGCGGCGTGCTGCTCGCCTCGCAGATCGAGGTGGGCGAACTCAACGGGCTGCGTATTCGGGTGTATGGCGACAAAGGCGGCCTCGTTTGGCGGCAAGAGACGCCCAACGAACTGACGCTGCACGGGATCGACGGACGGACCGAGATCGTCCGTGCCGGGGACGCCTCGCTCGGTGCCGATGCCCGCGCGCGGACGCGCACGCCCGGCGGCCATCCTGAGGGTTATCTGGAAGCCTTCGCCAATCTCTATCGGGATTTCGCCGCGCGGCTGCGGGGCGAGGCCGCGCCGCTGCTGCCGGGCGCGGCGGACGGGCTGCGCGGGATGGCGTTCATCGAGACGGCGGTGGCCGCAAGCCGGGACGAGGCCGGCTGGGTCGATCTGACAATATAAGGAGAGGGCGATGAAGACGTTGCAGGGGCCGGGCATCTTCCTCGCCCAATTCGCCGGCGATAGCGCGCCGTTCAACTCGCTCGACAGCATCGCGCGCTGGGTGGCCTCGCTCGGATATAAGGGCGTCCAGGTACCAAGCTGGGACAAGCGGCTGTTCGACCTTGATCGCGCGGCGGAGAGCCAGGATTATTGCGACGAAGTAGCAGGCATTGTCGCCGGTCACGGCCTGGCCATCACCGAACTCTCGACTCATCTTCAGGGGCAGCTGGTTGCTGTGCATCCCGCCTATGACGCGCAGTTCGACGGCTTCGCCGCCGAGCATGTGCGCGGCAATCCGGCTGCGCGGCAGGCATGGGCGGTCGATCAGGTCGGGAAGGCGGCGACCGCGAGCCGTCGCCTTGGGCTGACCGCCCATGCGAGCTTTTCGGGCGCGCTTGCCTGGCCCTATGTCTATCCCTGGCCGCAGCGTCCCGCCGGGCTTGTCGAGGATGCGTTTGACGAACTGGCGCGGCGTTGGCGGCCCATCCTCGATTATTTCGATGGCGAGGGCGTTGATATCGGGTTCGAGATCCATCCCGGCGAGGACCTGCATGACGGGGTGACGTTCGAGATGTTTCTGGAGCGTGTAGGCAACCACCCCCGCGCCAACATCCTCTATGACCCCAGCCATTTCGTGTTGCAGCAGCTCGACTATCTGCAATTTATCGACATCTATCATGAGCGGATCAAATGCTTTCATGTGAAGGATGCCGAGTTCCGCCCCAATGGCCGCTCGGGCGTCTATGGCGGCTATCAGGGCTGGGTTGACCGGCCGGGGCGGTTTCGCTCGCTCGGTGACGGGCAGGTCGATTTCAGCGGCATCTTCTCGAAGATGGCGACCTACGACTTCGCCGGCTGGGCGGTGCTGGAATGGGAATGCGCGCTCAAGCATCCCGAACAGGGCGCGGCCGAGGGCGCGCCGTTCATCGACCGCCACATCATCCGTGTCACCGAGCATGCGTTTGACGACTTCGCCGCCGGGGGCGCGAACCGCGATCTCAACAAGCGCATCATGGGCATCGCCTGATGATCGCCGAGGGCGACGGGCAGCTCCCGCCGCTGGCCTGGCGGACGCGCTTCGCGTTCATGGCGTGCGCCATGCCGGAGCTGATTAAGAGCTTCGCCTGGGACGCCTTCGTGCTCTTCTACTATGCTCAGGTGATCGGGCTGAGCGGCTTCCTGCTCGGCCTGGCGCTGGCCATCATTTTGGTATTCGACGCCGTCGCCGATCCCTATATCGGCGCTCTGTCCGACCGGATGGACCGCGCGCCGCTCGGCCGGCGGCATACGCTGATGGCGGCTGCGGTGGTGCCGTTCGTCGTCGGTATCGCGATGGTCTTCCGTGTCCCGGCCGATCTTGGCCAATGGCAGATCTTCGCCTGGCTACTGGGCTTCGGCCTGCTCGCGCGCATCGGCATCTCCTTCTGGACGGTGCCGGCCTATGCGATGGGCGGCGAGCTGACGCGCGACAGCGGCGAGCGCAACCTTGTCGCCGTGATGCGGAACATGGGGAACCAGCTCGCGATCTTGACCGTGCCCTGGGCGGCCTTTGCCTGGTTCTTCGTGCCGGGCGGCGGCTATAGCAAGCCGCAGCTCAACCCTGCGCCCTATCCCGATTTCGGGCTGTTCGTGGCGGCCGCCGGCGGCGCGCTGATGATTGTCGGTCTGCTCGGGACGCGCGCGCGGATGAAGCAGGTGGAAAGCCTAGACCGCATATTAGCCATCGAAAAGCCGGAGACGCTGCCGCAACTGTTCCGCCGCCTCGCCGCCGCGATCCGGCTGACGCCCAATGTCGGGCTGCTGCTGCTGGTCGCGCTGCTCGTCCTGTTCGTCAATTCCGTGGTCAATCAGCTGACGCTGCACCTCGCCACCTATTTCTGGCAACTCGATGGCGCGTGGACGCCGCGGCTGCTGATCGCTGGTGTTTGCGGGTCGATCGTCGCGATGTTCATCGCGCCCGCCTGGATGAAGCTGATCGGGACGCGGGCGGCCATGATCTCGGGGCTCGCCGTGTTCTTCCTGGTTCAGGCGGGCGCGGTGCTGCTGCCGCTGCTCGGCCTTGCCCCGTTGCCGGCGACGGCGGCGATCGGGGCGTTCGTGTTTCTGTTCCGGGTTCTCGGCGGCTTGGCCTATGGCCTCTACGTCGTCCCGTTCAACACCGTGACCTACGACATTGGCGACGAGCATGAAGCGAATACGGGGAAGCCGCAGCAGGGCTTGGTCGCGAGTTTCATGTTCATCGGGCTTCAGGTCGGCAGCGGCTTGGTGGCGCTCTTCGCCGGGTCGTTCCTCGGCATCATCGATTTTCCTGCCGGGCTGCCGGTCGATCAGATGCCGCAGGACAAGGTGCGCGCGCTCGCCTGGTTCGTTACCGGCCTCATCCTGGTGGCGGGCATGGCGATGGCGTGGTTGGTCGGGCGGTTCGACGTGTCGGCGGAGAAGCAGGCGCGCATCCGCGCCGATCTTGCCCGGCGTCGCGCCGATAGGAGTTAGTCCGCCGGAACGAACCCGGCCCCTGCGCCATAGAAGCGGACCGTGCCATCCGCTTGCCCCGCGCTGACGCCGACGCATAGCTGTAGTCCAAAACGCAGGGGCAGCGGTGGATCCAGAGGCAGGGTGGTCAGCCGCCGCGCGGACGCAGGATAATAGTCGCGCCATTGTTCGGGCGGATCGAATGGCGCGGGCTCGCTTGGCGGCTCCGCCTGCCGTTCGGTCAGTGGAATGCGTTCCATCCCGCCATGTTGCAGCACCAGCCAATGGATCCGTGCGCTATCCAGCACTTCCCACATCAGCGATAGCTCGGCGAGCGCCATTGGCTTGCCGTCGCGGATAACAGGCGTTGGCAACGGAAAGTGGAACCAGGCGTCCTTGCCCGCCCGCAGCCGGAAGCTGGAGAAGAAGCCGCGATGCCATCCAAAGCCGTCCGACCATTCTGCGCCGTCGACCGGCGCGAAATAGGTGGGGCCGCGCTCTTGCGGCACGACAGCGGCGGAGGGCATCCAGATGCGTTCGGTCACGCCCATTCCGGTTCATTTCCTTCCAGCCACTTGATCGAGCAGCCGGCGCTCGCCCGTTGCGGCTGCGGCGGAGCCTGCCCGGCCAGCATTGCGTCCACCGCGCGGCGCATGTCCTCACCCGTCACGGGCAGGTCGGTGCGAAGCGGCGGTAGGCCGGGCACGGGCGGGCGGTTGATCTTGGGCCGGCTGGCGTCGAACTGCCCGGCATAAAAGAGCCGCAGGTCGCTATCGAACAGGAAGAAATCAGGCGTACAGATCGCTTCATAGGCGATCGCGACCCGCTGGTTGGCATCGTGCAAATAGGGAAAGGTGAAGCCGCGATCGACGGCAAATCGCTTCATATGCGCGAAATCATCCTCGGGAAATTCGACGATGTCATTGGACGAGATCGCCACCACGCCCACCCCGCGCGCCTGGCATTCGCCGGCGAACGTTACGAACGCATCGATGACGTGCAGCACGAACGGGCAGTGATTGCAGATGAAAGCGACCACGAGGCCGTTGGCCCCCGCGACGCTGGCCAGCGTCCGCACCTGGTCTTTTGTATCCGTCAGGGCGAAGTCCGGCGCTGGCGTGCCGAGCGGCATCATGCGTGACATTCTCAGCATCATACTCTCCCGCTGGAAATAGAATATACATTCTGATATCAGCGGGAATCGAAAGCGGCAAGGGCCGGCGAGGAGAGGAAGAGCATGTCCCAGGAGGGATGGAGCAGACGGGAATTGGGCGGCGCGGCGGCGTTGCTGGCGGCGGTGGTGGGCTTGCCCGCTGCGGTCGCCATGCTGTCGAAGGGGGATCAGACCGAGGCGCCGACTGATCGCCAGCGGGCAATGATGCGCGCCGTGAGCCAGCTGGTCGTGCCGCGTACCTCAACGCCGGGGGCTGGCGATGTTGGCGTCGGCGACTTCGGGATCCTGGCGCTGGAGCATGGGCTGGATGGCACGCGCAGCCCGGCTGCGTCCGATGCGTTGCCACCGCTCGCAACCGCCCATCTGCGCCGGGACGGGAGCTTGCGCTATCTCGATTGGCTGGAGGCGGAGCTTGATCGCGCCGCGAACGGCAATTGGCTCGGCAAGCCCGAAGCGCGCCAGGCCGCGCTGCTGACCAAGCTCGATGCCGACGCCTATGCTGCGAAGAGCGATCACCCGTGGAAGAAAGTGAAGGCGTTGATCCTGACCGGCTATTACACGTCTGAAACCGGCGGCGCGCGCGAGCTGCATTATGAGCTGACGCCGGGCCGCTACGACCCGGCTGTAGCGATCAAGCCGGGCGATCGCGCCTATTCGAGCGACTGGACAGCGGTGGATTTCGGCTGATGGCGCAGGACATGCAATTCGACGCGATCGTCGTCGGCTCCGGCATCACCGGTGGCTGGGCCGCCAAGGAACTGACCGAGGCGGGGCTCAAGGTGCTGATGCTCGAACGCGGGCGCAAGATCGAGCATCAGGTCGATTATGCGACCGAAACCAAGGCGCCATGGGCGATGCCGTTTCGCGGCATCGGCGACGCGGAGAAATATGCGCGGGAATATCCGGTGCAGATGCTCAATCGGCATTTCACCGAATTCACCGAACCGCATTTCGTCAACGATGCGGAAAATCCCTACAGCCAAGCTGAAGGCACCGACTTCACCTGGTTCCGCAGCTATCAGCTGGGCGGGCGCTCGCTCACATGGGGGCGGCAATCCTATCGCTGGTCCGACTATGACTTTGACGCCAACCGGCGCGACGGGCATGGCACCGACTGGCCAATCCGCTACGCCGATCTCGCGCCATGGTATGACAAGGTGGAGGAATTCATCGGTGTCTCGGGCGCGGCCGAGGGGTTGCCGCAGTTGCCCGACGGCAAGTTCCAGCCGCCGATGGCGCTCAATGTGGTCGAGCAGGCGGTGCGCGAGCGGATTTCGGCGCGCTGGCCGGAACGCCGGCTGACCATCGGGCGCACCGCCAATCTCACCGAGGCTAAGGAGGGACGCGCCGAATGCCAGCGGCGCTCGATCTGCGCGCGCGGCTGTTCCTATGGCGCCTATTTCTCGACCCAGTCGAGCACGCTTCCCGCCGCGCAAAACACCGGCAACCTGACGCTGGTGACCGACGCGGTGGTGGAGAAGGTGGACTATGATCCAACCACCCGCCGGGTTACCGGCGTGCGCTGGATCGACACCAGGACCAAGTCGCGCGGCAGCGCGACGGCGCGCATCGTGTTTCTCAATGCCGGCGCGTTCAACTCGGTGCATCTGCTATTGAATTCCGCCAGTGAGGCGATGCCGAAGGGGCTCGCCAATTCAAGCGGGATCCTCGGCACGCACATCATGGATCATGCCAGCACGCTCGCGGCGATCGCGCTGATGCCGGGGTTCGAGCAATGGACCACCTTCGGCAACCGGCCGACGGGCATCGTGATCCCCCGCTTCCGCAACATGGATCGGATGGATGGGGCCGGACATAGCCGCGGCTTCTCCTATCAGGGCGGCGCGCTACAATCGGGCTGGACGCGCGGCAAGCGGGAGGCTGGCATCGGCGCCGCCTACAAGGACTCGCTCCAGCCGCCGGGGCCGTGGCGGATGGTGCTGGTCGCCTTCGCCGATTGCGTGCCGCGCGCGACCAACCGGCTGACGCTCGACCGCGCCCGCACCGACGCCAACGGGCTGCACCTGCTTAAGGTCGATTTCGCCTTCGGCGCGGAGGAACATGCGGCACTGGCGCAGGCCAAGGCAGACGCGGCGGAGATGATGAGTCATGCCGGGGGTCAGGTCATCATGGGCTTCGACAAGCCCAATCCGGGCGGCAGCGCGATCCATGAAATGGGGGGCGCGCGGATGGGCAATGACCCGGCAACTTCCGTGCTGAACAAGTGGAGCCAAGCGCATGACGTCGCGAACCTGTTCGTCACCGACGGCGCGCAGATGAGTTCGAGCGCCTGCCAGAACCCGTCGCTCACCTATATGGCGCTCACTGCGCGCGCTTGCGACGCGGCGGTGGGAATGATGCGGGAGGGAGCGATCTGATCCGGGGCGCGGGTCAGCCGCTGGCTTTGAGCATTCCGATGCTACTTAGCCAGCGGTAGAATTGCTCGATCCACCCTTCTGCCGCCGTGCCCGGACGTCCCAGCCCGAAGCCATGGCCGCCATTGGCGAGCAGGTGGAATTCGACCGGGCGACCCGCGTTGCGATACGCGTCGATCAGCGGGAAGCCATCCAGCCCACGCAGCAGAAAGTCGTCGGCGGCGATCGTGACGAACATCGGCGGCGCGTCGGCTGGCACCGCCATCGGCGCCATATCGGGATAGATCGGCGCGGCGAAGGCGGGCATCTGCGCGCCGCCTTGCGCGACGATCGAACGGGTCAGAAAACCGCCCGCCGAAAAGCCCATAAAGCCTATTCGCTTGGGATCGACGCCATAGGCAGCAGCATTGGCGCGAACATGCGCGAGCGCGGCGAGGCCATCCGCCAGCGCTTCGGGCGGCGTGTCCTTGGGGTTGGCGAAGCTCACTTTCTCGCCCGCGATCATGCGGTTGAATTCCGCTTCCCACACGGCATTGTCGCGCGGCGTCGGCAGCACCCGATATTTGAGCACGAAGGCCGCAATGCCATGATTGGCGAGCCAGCGCGCGACCTGCCAGCCCTCGGCATCGATGGCGAGGCCGAGAAAGCCGCCGCCCGGCGCAACGATCACCGCCGCGCCAGTGGACGGACCGGCAGGGAGAACCGGCGTCAGCGTGGGATGGGATATGTTGCGAACCCCGATCGACCCATTCTGCCGCATCCATTGCTCGCGATCCGTGCTGGACTTGGGCGCGGTCGGCAGCAGCACCGCGCCAGCCTGCAATGGCGCGTCAATCGCATCGTATCGGAACCGGGGCGGCTCCTGCGCCACCGTTGGCAATGGCGCGCCAAGGGCGGCGAGCAGCGCGAGGCGTAGCGCGATTGAGTGAGCGTGCCGGGTCATGCGGTTGCCCTCGCGGCAGCGGCCGGTCGTCCAATGATGAACAACGCTGCCACCGCGCCGGCGATGCCGACGATCCCGGCCACCAGGAACGCGCCTTGCATCGTCCCCGTCTGCGCACGGACTATGCTCACGATCAGGGGAGAGACGAACTGTCCGAAGAAGAAGCAGGCCGTCCACACTCCCATGCCGCGCCCCCGATGGGCATAGGGTAATTGGCCCTGCGCCCAGTAGATCAGCGTCACGACGCCCATGCCCGCGCCGGTCTGCTGCACGGCCATGCCCAGCACCATCATGCGCCAGTCGGTCGCGAGGCCGATGATCGCAAGGCCCGCGCCGAGCGTCGCCAGGAAGGCGGACAATTGCCCGCGCGAACTGACGCCGTTGCGTCCGAGCAGCCAGTAAATGACTGCGCCGAGCAGCACGAACAGGCTGGGCAGCGCGGTGATCCGGCCGATCTTGCCCGGATCGCTGACTCCCAGCTCCTGCCAGACCAGTCCGCCGTTGATGATGAAGACATAATAAAGGATCGACGAAAACAGCGTGACGCCGCCGATCGTCGCGAAGACCCGCCACGGCGTCGCTCCGGCGGTCGCGGCTGCGGCGGCTACTGGCCGCTCCGATCGCGGCTCATACATATAGCGCAGCATGGCGAGGAAGATGGGAAAGGCGACGAGATAGAGCAGGAAGATGCCGTTCCACCGCCACGCCGTAAGCGTTCCGGCAAAGAAGATCATCAGCGAGGATAGGCCCGGCCCGATCAGGCCCTGAAGCGTCAGCCAGTTGCGGCGGCCGCGCTCGTCCCAATAATCGGCGATCAGCGTGTTGAGCGTCGTCAGGATCGCCGCCTCGCTCAATCCCAAAAGAAGGCGCGAGGCATAGATCGCGTCGAGCGACTCGAGCAGGAAGGGCACCGCCCCGAAAAAGCCGTAGAACAAGGTAGAGATCAGCAGCAGCTTGCGCCGCCCGAACCTGTCGACCAGCATGCCGACGAACAGCGCGACCAGAGCGATCGTCAGCCCCGGCGCGGACACCATCGCCGGCACCTTCCATCCCGCATTCGGATCGGCGCTGAAATGCTGGATCATCGCGGGGACAGCCGGGAACATCGAAACGATCGCCATGATCGGCAGGAAGCCGGCGATGATGACGGTCAATCCCTGCGGCAGGCCCGGCGTCCGGGTTGCTGATGAAGCATTCAATGCATCTACTCCCTTAATCGCGGCTGTTGCGGCTGGATGCGCCGCCGTCGCTTCGCTTGACGATAAGCCAATATGGACGATAATAGAAGCATCATTTTAATTTAGTCGCGCGCGAGCGGGCGGCCAACAGACAAGCGCGTGGGGGACGGATGGAGAGGGTGGCGGACGCAACCGGCGGCGATGGGACCGGTGAGGAAATGACCGATCGGCAGCGAACGCTCGCCTTTGTCACGGTGCTGATCGCGCTGGTGCTCGAAGTGGCGGACAGCACGATCGTGAACACCGCGCTGCCCGTGATCCGCCAGACGCTCGGTGCGTCGCCGGCCGCGATGCAGTGGATCGTCGCCGGCTATCTGCTCGTGCTGGGATCGCTGCTGCTGCTCGGTGGCCGACTGGGTGATGCGTTCGGCTATCGTCGCATGTTCCTGATCGGCGTCGCGGCGTTCATTGCCACGTCGATGCTGTGCGGCATGGCGCACACGCCGCAGCAACTCGTCGTCGCACGGCTCCTGCAAGGGGGTGCCGGCGCGATGATGGGGCCGCAGGTGATGGCAATCGTGCAGATACTGTTCACGCCGCTGGAGCGAGTCGCGCGGCTGGCGTGGTTCGGCGTGATTGGCGGGCTGGCGGCGATCGTCGGCCCGATCATCGGCGGCCTGCTGATCGAGGCGAACCTTTTGGGCCTGGGCTGGCGGCTCATCTTCCTCATCAATCTGCCAATTGGTCTGCTCGCCCTTTGGCTGGGCGTCCGCACCATTCCGCACAAGGATGTCGGTCACAGGCTGCGAGTCGATCTGGCCGGCGCAGCGCTGTTCGCCATCGGCTTCGCGGGCCTGTTGCTTGCCCTGATAGACGGAGCCGAGCATGGCTGGCCCGCCTGGACTTTGCTGAGCGCCGCCGTCGGGCTCGCCGCGATCCTGAGCGGCTGGCGGCGCGCGGTGGCCCGTCGCAGGGACGGGCTGTCCGCCATGATTGAACCGACGCTGTTTCGGCTGCGGACCTTTCGCTGGGGGCTGCTGGCGATCCTGACCTTCGCGGCGTCCGCGGCCGGCTTTCTGCTGGTGCTGGCCGTGACGCTGCAACAGGGGCTGGGCAAGTCGCCGCTCGCGACCGCGCTGCTTCACATGCCTTTCGGCCTGGGCGTAATGGCCGGGATCAGCCTGATCGGCAAACGCTACCTGCCCCGATTCGGGCGCTGGCTGCTGGTCAGCGGCGCGACAGTTATGGCGATTGGCGGCGCTCTGGCATTGGCGCTGCTGGCGCAGGGGATCGGGGGCGGCGTGGAGTTGATTGCGCTGCTCGGGCTGGCCGGCATGGGAATGGGCATGATCGCCGGCCCGTTGCCGCCGGTCGTCGTCGCCGACGTGGATCGGGCATTCGCCGGCACTGCCAGCGCGACTTTACGCACCGCCCAGCAAATCGGCGGCGCATTGGGCATCGCCCTTATCGGGTCGGCCTTCTTCGCTGGCGCGAGCGGCGAAGGTGCCGGGCGGTTGAGCGGGCTCCTGCCAGCAGGCGTGGTGTTCGTGATGTTGCTGTTGCTGTCTTGCGTAGCCGCGTTGCGCCTGCCGGGGGATATTTTCGGTACGCGGGGCGGCCGAGAGCGTTGACGGCGACGCTCGGCTTATTTAGAGTGAGTATTCTAATATAGCGATTGTGGAGAGGCTGGTGGAAGGAAAGCGCTGTCTGATCGTCGGCGGCGGGATAGGGGGGCTCACAGCCGCCGTCGCGCTGGCGCGGAGCGGCCAGCGCGTGACCGTGATCGAGCGGGAGGCGCAATGGTCGATCTATGGCGTGGGCATCATTCAGCAGGCCAATGTCGTGCGCGCGATGGCGCAACTCGACCTCGCCGGCGCCTATATCGACGCTGGCGTGCCGTTCGACCAGGTCGCGATCCACGCGCCCGACGGCCAATTGGTTGCGCGCATTCCTTCGCCGCGCCTTGCCGAGGGCTATCCCGCCAATGTCGGGATGAGCCGCCGCAAGCTGCACGAGGTTCTGCTCACCCGCGCCGGGCAACTGGGTGTAGAGGTGCATATGGGCGTGACGCTCGCCGATATGAAAGGCGAAGCGCACGGCGTTTCGGTCGAGTTCGCCGACGGGACCACCGGCCAGTTCGATTTCGTCGTCGGGGCGGATGGCATCTACTCGCTACTGCGCGCGCACCTATTCCCGGAAGCACCGCGCCCCGCTTTCGCAGGCCAAGCAGTGTGGCGCTACAATCTGCCGCGCCCGGACGACCTTGATGCGCTGCATGTCTTCAACGGCCCGACCGGCGTCGGGCTGGTGCCGATGAGCGCCGAGACCATGTACATGTTCGTGACGACCCCTGAACCCGGCAACCCGCATTATCCTAAAGCCGGGCTTGCCGAGGCCATGCGCGCCAAGCTGGCGCAGGCGTCGCCGGCTATCCGGGCTCTCGCCGAAAATATCACGGACGATGACGAAGTCGTCTATCGCCCGCTTGAGCATCTGTTCCTGGACGGCCCATGGTATAGCGGTCGCATCGTCCTGCTGGGCGATGCGGTCCACGCGACGACACCGCATCTCGGCCAGGGGGCTGGTCTGGCGATCGAGGATGCAGTCGTGCTGGCGGAGGAGGTCGCGCGGCATGACACGCCCGAAGCCGCCTTTGCCGCCTATCACGACCGGCGCGCCGATCGCTGCCGCTTCGTCTGCGACCTCTCGCTGTCGATCTGTCGCGGGCAGATCGGCGAGGGCGAACCCATCGACAATGCTCAGGCGACGGCGGCGATGTTTGCCCGCACCGCCGAGCCGATTTGAAGGAAAATGTGATGAGCCGCGTGACGGAAATTCGCTTTGTCGGCTATGGGGTCGAGGATTTCGACGCCGAGCGGGCATTTTACGCCGACGATTGGGGGCTGGTGGAGGTCGCGTCGGACGCCGACACCGCCTGGTTCAAGACCCACGGCCATGACGAGCACCATGTCGTCCGCCTCCATCGTTCGCCGAGCAATTGCGTCGAGGTGATCGCGCTTGCCGCCGACAGCCGCGCCGATGTCGATGCACTGCAGGCTCGGGTGGCCGGCGCCGGATGCAAGATCGTGCATGAAGCGCGCGAACTGACCGGGCCGGGTGGCGGCTATGGTTTCCGCTTCTTCTCGCCAGACGGCCTGCCGTTCGAAGTTTCGAGCGACGTTGCGCGCGGCGATCGGCGCGACATGCAGCGCTGGGAAGGCATACCGGTCAAGATCAGCCATATCGTGCTGCACTCGCCCGATCATCGGGCGATGGTGTCGTTCTTCGTCGATGTGCTGGGGTTCAAGGTCAGCGACTGGCTCGGCGATTTCATGTGCTTCCTGCGCTGCAACTCGGCGCACCACCGCCTTGCGATCCTGCCGGGGCCGCCCTGCCTCAACCATGTCGCGTATGACATGCTGACCGTCGACGACATGTTTCGCGGCGTCAGCCGGCTGAAGAAGCGCGGCACCGACATACGCTGGGGGCCGGGTCGTCACACGGCGGGCAACAACACGTTCAGCTATTTCACCACGCCGGGCGGCTTTGCCGTCGAATATACGTCGGAGCTGGACGAGGTCGATTTCGACGCGCATGTCCATCAGGTTCATGTTCCGGGGCCGCAAATCATGGATCAATGGGGCACCGGCGTCGGCGGTCCGCAGACCATGCCGCATCCCCATGCTGATCCCTGTCTGTTCAAGCCGGCGAGCCTCTGACCGATGGCCCTGTACGAACCCTTTCCCAATTATATCTGGAACCTGTCGGTCGCGATCGCGATGGAGAGCGGTGGGCAGATCGGCGAGATCGTCGACATGTGCCAGCCGATCAAGGATGCGGCTGCGAACGGCGCGGACGCGGGTACGCCGCAGTTCATGAAGGCCTGGGCGGCGATGGGCGACAAGCTGCTCGACCTCGCAGCCGCCGACGAGGCGAAAGGAAGGGCCTTTTCCGCGTCGAACAAGCTGGAGCGTGCATCGCTGTATCTCTTCACGGCGGAGCGGATGCAGGGCCATGGCGCGCCCGGTCGTCAAGCGACTTATGCCAAGGCGCGTCAGGCGTTCGACCGTTCGACCACGCTGGGCCAGTTAAACCGTGAGCGCGTGGAGGTCCCGCTCGAAAGCGGCACTATGCCCGCACTCTTCACCCGCGCGCCGGGCGAGGGAAAGAAGCCGGTCGTGGTGTTCTGCAACGGCCTCGATAGCTGCAAGGAACTGCTCTACTGGACCCGCCTGCCGCACGAACTGGCGCGACGCGGCATTTCCACCCTGTGCGTCGATCAGCCCGGATCGGGCGAGGCGCTGCGCCTTCAGAACCTCCCCGTCGATCCGCACAGCGAAAGCTGGGCGAGCAAGGCGGTGGACTGGCTGGAACAACAGAGCGAGGTCGATCCCAAGCGCATCGGCATGACCGGCATTTCGCTCGGCGGCCATTTCGCGCCGCGTGCGGTCGCCTATGAGCCGCGCTTCGCCAGCGGCGCGGTGTGGGGCGCGAACCATAATTGGCGCGAGGTGCAGGACAAGCGCATGGCGCGCGAGGGGGAAAACCCCGTCCCGCATTATTGGGCGCATGTCCACTGGGCCTTCGGCGCCAAGGATCAGGACGACTTCCTCGCCAAATCGGAAGCGATGAACCTCAACGGCCATATGGACCGGATCAAGGTGCCGTTTCTCGTCACGCACGGCGCCAACGACCGCCAGATCAGCGTCGCTTATGCCGACGATCTCTACGACCAGCTGGTCAATTCGCCCCGCCGCGAGAAGATGATCTTTACCGCGCGCGAGGGCGGGGTCGAGCATGTCGGCGCCGACAATATGGCCTATGGCCGCGACCTGATCTCGGACTGGTTCGCGCAAACACTGGGCGGTGTGACGGGGTGATACTTCGGTGACGGCCCTTTTCGAAACACAGGCTCGCCCGCCTGTCATGCCGCCGGTCGGGCGCGCCTCCTCCCCTTGGCGCGGTCGACCGGCGGGCTTTTATTCCCCGCCGGAGCCGATGCCATGACCCGCCGTTTCGTCGACCTGTCGATCACGCTCTGCAACGACGTCGTGAGCGATCCGCCGTTCCTGAAGCCGGAAATCAGCTATCAGACGCACATGGACACCGCGCCCGAGCTGGACATGTTCTTCCCCGGCGTCACGGCGGAGGACACGCCCGACGGCGCGGGCTTCGCCGCTTCGGAATGGGTGAAGCTCACGACCCATAGCGGCACGCATCTCGACGCGCCTTATCATTTCCATCCGACAATGAACGCCAAGGATGGTGAACCTGAGCGCTCGATCACGATCGACGAAGTGCCGCTCGACTGGTGCTTCCGCCCCGGCGTGAAGCTCGACTTCCGCCATTTTGCCGACGGCTATGTCGTGACCGCGCAGGATGTGGAGGACGAACTCGCCCGCATCGGCCATGACCTCCAGCCGCTCGACATCGTGCTGGTGAACACGGCGGCGGGCAAGGCGCTGGGTCGGCCCGACTATGTCAATGTCGGCTGCGGCATGGGCTATGAGGCGACCATGTATCTGACCTCGCGCGGCGTGCGCGTGACCGGCACCGACGCCTGGAGCTGGGATGCGCCCTTCGCCCATACCGCGCGGAAGGTGAAGGAAACGGGCGACACCTCGCTGATCTGGGAAGGGCATAAGGCAGGCCGTGACATCGGCTATTGCCACTTGGAAAAGCTGCACAATCTCGAAGCCCTGCCTGGCAACGGCTTCACCGTCAGCTGCTTCCCGCACAAGATCAAGGGCGCGTCAGCGGGCTGGACCCGCGCGGTCGCCATCTTCGAGGACTAAGCGCCATGCGCCTTGCCACCATCGACAATTGCACGCCCGATGGCGCGCTGATCCTTGTGTCGCCCGACGCCGAGCGCTGCCTGTATGCGGGCGGCACGTTGCAGCAGGCTATCGAACGCTGGAATGATGCCGAACCGGGGCTTCGTGCCCTGGCAGCGCGGCTCGAGCATGGGGAGGGCGAGCCGCTCGATCATCACCGCCTACTCGCCCCTCTGCCGCGCGCCTGGCAATGGCTCGACGGATCGGCCTTCCCGCAGCATGGTGAACTGATGCAGCAGGCGTTCAACCTGCCGCCGATCGAGACCGATCGCCCGCTGATGTATCAGGGGTTGTCAGACCGGTTTCTCGCCGGTCATGCGGACGTACCGCTGCCCAGCGAAGCCGACGGCATCGACTTTGAGGGCGAATATGGCGTCATGACCGATTTCGTGCCGATGGGCACGACCCCGGAGCAGGCGATGGCGCATATCAGGCTCGTTATCCTCATCAACGACTGGTCGTTGCGCGCGATCGCACCCGTCGAGATGAAGACCGGGTTCGGCTGGGTTCAGGCCAAGCCCGCCTGCTCCGCAGCGCCCTTCGCAGTCACGCCCGACGCGCTGGGCGACGCGTGGCAGGATGGGCGCGTCCACCTGCCCCTCCACGTAACGTTGAACGGCCAGTGGTTCGGCCATCCCCATGGCGGTGAAATGGCCTTCGGGTTCCACGAGCTTATTGCCCACGCCGCCCGTACCCGCGACCTCGTCGCCGGCACTATCATCGGATCGGGCACAGTTTCCAACGCCGATTATGCCAGAGTGGGCTCCGCCTGCATTTCGGAGCGGCGCGCCATCGAAATGATCGAGACCGGCAAACCCCAAACCGATTTTCTCAGCTTCGGCAGCCATGTGCATATGGAGGCCTTGGGGGAAAGCGGTTCACCGTTCGGCGCCATTCATCAGCAGGTCGTGCAAGCCGGTCTGCCATCATACAGCCAGTGATCCGGTGCAGTCGCCGCCGGGCCTGAAGCGGGCGCGTGGCGATAGGGCGGGGCGAGACTTACCGCCCGAACTTCTTCTGCACTTTCCCGTATCGCAGCTTTCGCGTCCCCGGCTTGCCCTCGGTCGCGCGGCCCCTGGGCGCCGCGACCTGTTGCTCGACGGGCAGGCCCAGTTCCTCCGCCTCCAGCTTGCGGATTTCGTCCCTGATCCGGCCGGCCTCCTCGAACTCCAGGTCGGCGGCGGCGGCGCGCATCTTCTTTTCAAGGTCTTCGATATAGGCGCGCAGATTGTGGCCGACCATGTGGGGGCGGTCGTCCAGGCCGGTGTCCACCGTCACCTGATCCTTCGACGCGACATGGGCGATGATGTCGCCGATGTTGCGCTTGATCGTGGTTGGGGTGATGCCATGTTCCAGATTATAGGCCTGCTGCTTTTCCCGCCGACGCGAGGTTTCGTTGAGCGCACGCTCCATGCTGCCGGTGATGCGGTCGGCGTAGAGGATGACGCGGCCTTCCACATTGCGCGCGGCGCGGCCGATCGTCTGGATCAGCGAGGTTTCGGAGCGCAGGAAGCCCTCCTTATCCGCGTCAAGGATGGCGACCAGCCCGCATTCGGGGATGTCCAGCCCCTCGCGCAGCAGGTTGATGCCGATCAGCACATCATAGACGCCGAGCCGTAGATCGCGGATCAGCTCGATACGCTCCAGCGTCTCGACGTCGCTGTGCATGTAGCGGACCTTGATCCCCGCCTCGTGCATGAACTCGGTCAAATCCTCCGCCATGCGTTTGGTGAGCGTGGTGACGAGCGTGCGATACCCCTGCGCCGCGACCTTGCGGCATTCGTTGATGAGGTCGTCGACCTGGTCCTCGACCGGCTTGATCTCGACCGGCGGGTCGATGAGGCCAGTGGGACGGATCACCTGCTCGCTGAACACGCCGCCGGTCTGCTCCATTTCCCACGGGCCGGGCGTCGCGGAGACGCTGACGGTCTGCGGCCGCATCGCATCCCATTCGTTGAAGCGGAGCGGGCGGTTGTCGATGCAGGAGGGCAAGCGGAAGCCATATTCGGCCAGCGTGATCTTGCGTCGATGGTCGCCGCGCGCCATCGCGCCGATCTGCGGCACCGTCTGGTGGCTTTCGTCCACGAACAGCAGCGCGTTTTCCGGCAGATATTCAAACAGCGTCGGCGGCGGCTCGCCGGGCAGGCGGCCGGTGAGGAAGCGGCTGTAATTCTCGATCCCCGCGCAGCTGCCGGTCGCCGCAATCATCTCCAGGTCGAAGTTGGTCCGTTGCTCCAGCCGCTGCGCCTCCAGCAGCTTGCCCTCCGCCACCAGCTCCTTGAGCCGCTCGGTGAGTTCAAAGCGGATCGCTTCCATCGCCTGCTTGAGCGTCGGGCCGGGGGTGACATGGTGGCTGTTAGGGAAGACTTTCACATAATCGAGGCTGGCGATCTTCTTGCCGGTCAGCGGATCGAACTCGACAATCTCCTCGATCTCGTTGCCGAAGAAGCTGACGCGCCAGGCCGTGTCCTCATAGTGGGAGGGGAAGATCTCAAGATTGTCGCCCTTCACGCGGAAATTGCCGCGCGCGAAACCGGCATCGTTCCGCTTATACTGGAGCGCGACGAGCTTGCGGATGATCTCGCGCTGGTCCTCCACGCCGCCCTTCTTCATCGAGAAGGTCATGGCCGAATAGGTTTCGACCGAGCCGATGCCATAGAGGCAGGAGACCGACGCGACGA
>ERZ1292632.122-Hain-H43-01um-R2-122-length-76297-cov-13_pt1 | contig 76297 bp, 92 predicted proteins | sample MGYA00564407_ERZ1292632 | MGnify/ENA primary metagenome ERZ1292632 (study PRJEB36523, sample SAMEA6512637) | groundwater metagenome | collected 2019-01-08 | study: AquaDiva: Metagenomics assemblies of 32 groundwater samples | reverse complement strand
TTCCGCTTGTGCGCAAGGAAGTCGTGGCATTCACGATGTCCGCGGTGAGAGTTCCAGTAATGATACCTGCGCCTGAAGTGACGGAAGTTGTGGCATTGATAGTACCGGCTGTCAGGGCTCCGGTTACAACAGCAGAATTCAAAGAAGCTTGGCCGGTTGAAACCAAGGTTAGCGCCTGCAGGTTACCTGTTCCTGTCGCGTTCGAGAATGAAAGCCCTTGAAGCGACGAAATGCCTGTAACGGTTAGCGTTCCGGCCTGAAAATTGCCCGAACTTGTCGCATTAGTGAAAGTAATATTTGTCGAAGAAACAGTTCCGAAGATACCTGTGTTCGTAACGGAAAGAGAACCTATGCCAAGATTGCCAGTGCCGGTCGCGTTCGTGAACGTAAATCCCTGGAGAGACGAAACGCCACCGACAGTGAAACTGCTCGAGGCAACCAGCGGAATGCGAAATTCTGCGGTGGAGGTCGTAACAAGAAATTTATTTGTATCATTGGTGTCGCGTATAAGAAAAGCTCCGTCCGAAGAACTTGCGATGCGAATTATGAAATTGGAATCGGTTGCTGTGTCTGCAAGATCGAATCTTAGATCACGAGAATTTGACGTAGTGATAATATTGCCCAGGTCGTAAGATTGTTGCAATGTCCCTCCCGTGCTTGAGCTTCCTCCCAATGAAACCCACGAAGACGAAGCGCTGTTGAAAACAAAAAGATTGTTGTTCGAAGTGTCGTAACAAAGCGAACCGCCTCCGATCGAAGAAAGTCCCAAGCACGAAGAAGTGTTGATCGTGCGAACTTGCCCGGCGGGCAAATTAATATTTCCGCTCGAGTCCAAGAGCAGAAGATTGTTCGAACTTGTTCCGGCGTTAAAACCATCCAGAGTGTCGGCGTTGATCGCGAAGCCGGCGGAGACGATCGGTTGGCGCGGCGATACTGTTTCGAAAAGCGAACTTGTCGTACTCCAAACTTCCACTTGGAGATAAACTTTCGTCGAAGTGTTGAAATTAAAATCGAGGACGGCAAAGCCGTCGCTCGTGTCCCCTATCCTCGCGTCAAAAATACCGGACGTAACTTTATGCGTCGTCGAAGCCGGCGCGCTCGTTGGCCAAAGCCGAGTGCCGGAGCCGACGGTGGGAGAATTCCAAATTGAAAATTTGAAGTCGAAATTGGTGCCAGAAGAGCTGCCCAATCTGTTGCCGCCCGAATCTTCCAAAAGTCCCTGGTAATTTATGATCGCCGGAGTCGCGGCCCGAACCTGAAAAACGTGTAGTAATGAGAAAACAAAAAGCAGGGTTACGCTGCATATAACCCAAAAAATCGGATTGTTTTTCAAATCCTCATGAATTTTCACTGAACTTTTGATGAAGGCGCAAAGGTTTTTATTAATTTTTGGAACGTGTGCGCCTACAATATTAATGTTAAGGGCAAAAATTCAATAAAAACAGGCCTTCCTGTGCATAAATCGAGGCGATTTCCGATGCAAGTCGGATGCCTGTCGCCATGGGATAAGATCGATTTCGGCCTCGGCTAAAACAACCCTAATCTTGAATGAAGTTGTCCTGCTTTTGGCGTCCACATTTTCCTCACTTCGCATGATTATCGGGACACAAGGGCCTTATTTTCTTGACGCATTCATATTTGCTATCATATTTTTATATATCCACTCGTCGGGTAGACTGTAATGTACCGAATTTAATGCAAAAGACATGAAGAAAAACGACGTCGTCAAAAAAATCCTCTTTGCGGCGGCTGGACTATCCTCCGACAAAGGCGATTTGACCATAATAGGGGTTGACAAGGCACTCCGAACTCTTGGCATATGGTACAAGGCCCAAGATCGCCGTAGCCGTTACAGAGTAAGAAAAGTGTTCGGCGAACTTAAAAGAGCCGGGCTTATCGAAAGATCTGAGGGAAATGAAGGAATGAATATAACGCTTACTGAAAGCGGTAAAAGCAAAGCGGCGTGGCACCGCGTGAAAGAAATGAAATTGTCTCAGCCGAAAAAATGGGATAAGAAGTGGCGGATAATTATTTTTGATATTCCCGAAAATCTAAAAAGGGCAAGAAATATATTTAGAAAAAAATTAAAAGAATTCGGGTTTATTACGCTTCAGAGAAGTATCTGGATATATCCCTATGAGTGTAGAGATGAAATCCAATTTCTCTCAGATTTTTTGGTGATTAGGCAGTATGTAAATTTGATCGAAGCGATCAGATTGGATGGCGAAGCAACGTTGAAAGAAAGGTTCCGGCTCAAAAAGTGAAAACTGGCGTCGAAATTTTCATTGCGGCAATGTATTCTGTTTTGACGATTAAAATTTAACTCCGCTATTTTTCAAGCGGAGATACTGGTGTGCGGCGAACAATACTTTGTTGGCTCTAATTAGAAAAGATCAAAAGCACGCCTGGTCCGACAAGACCGATGGTAACGATGACAATTATGATAACTGTCAGGATCTTTCTATTATATTTGCGGAACATAGCTGTGAGGCCTGGATTCGAACCAAGATTAACGGATTCAGAGTCACGTATCCTATTTACCCCGCCAAATTTTTTATATTCCCGTCCAGCGCTGCGGGGCTTGGATTCGAACCAAGATGACGACTTTCAGAGAGTCGCATCCTACCATTAGATGACCCCGCAGCGCCGGAAAGGAACTTCTTGAACGTATTTCCGCCTTTCCAGCTTTTAATTTTCTTCTCCAAGCTCCTTGCTTCTTCGATTGTTTTGAAACATCGGCTGTAAATTATCTTCCAAGGACTCCCGGATTTCGTTGAATAAATATCTCCCTTGTTATGTTTTTCTAATCTTTTCTCCGGCTCAAGATTGGTTATTCCAATATAGTGCCTTTTGTCTTTATTTTCTAGGACGTAACAATGTGCCATAAATTTGGCAGGGCAAGTTAGCCGACCCGGCAATTGTTAGTATTGTGCAATAAAACCGATTAGATTTCAATAAAAATTCCCTACTTCAATATATTCCAAATATTTTGGTCCTCGCCGCCGTCGAATTTGAAAATGGCGACGCCGCGAAGCCCTAGTTTTCTCGCAAGCTCGATCTTGTCTTCCACGGCCCCGGCATCGCTCCAGGAAAGATAGTTGAAGGATGCCGGAGCGGCGATAGTAGATGACGCCGCGTTTTGAGTGATCGTCGTTGAAGGCGCGGCCGGCTGCTGAAGGAGCGTGGCGTCCGCGCCTACGGGCGCGAGCGCCGCAGACCTCGGATCATAAGCAAAGCCGAGCTCCCCGGCATTGTTGCGCGCGGGAATAATGCCAAGTTTCTCGGCGATATCAGTCGCATATTTAAAATTGAACGGCCAAAGTCGCTGGTACTTATAGCTCAAGTCGGTAAGGGGCGTTACTGTGTATTCGTATCCGTAGGTCGGTATGCCGAGGACGAGCTTGTTCCGAGAAATAGTCCGCGCCGCGAGGCGCACAAGGGCCTCCACCCACTCCGGGTCGGCGTTCGGCGCGTACGGCGGAGTTCGAAGGGCGTTCAGGCGCACGTCGATAATGCCCTGGTCGTAGGCCATGATTTCCACGCGATCGCAGTAATTATTGAGCGCGATATAGTCGTTCGCGTAGTCGGTGGCGTCCGGAGGAACAACCTGCCCCGGCAAGTACCGTTCCTCGAGCGGCATGCGGGCCTCGACGGTACAATAAACCCATTTGTTCCCGATGCGGGCGTAAAGGCCTTTGAGAAAAGTTGAAAAGTAATTTATCGTTTCGCGCTCCTTGGCTTCAAAGTCAATATCGATGCCGTCAAAGCCGTTCTCTTTTACGAGATTGGCAATTTCGTCTTCAAGCGCAATGCGGGTTTTGGTGTTGCTTAAAATTCTATGGATGGATTCGCCATTGCCCCACATGACGGTCGGGATGACGCGCACTTTGGCGGCTCTCGCGGCGGCAATGAAAGATACCCACGGCTCTTCCGAAAGATTGGCGGTATCCGACAGCGTGCCGTCGGTTTTCATCGTGTAGCCGAAAGGCATGACGCTCGTAAGCGCGGAAAGATGCGGCGAAACATCCGCCGTACCGGTCGTGGAGCGCCAATACGGTATCCAGCCGAAAAATTCGAACGCGCCCCAAGCCGCCGGAGTAAGTTTCGCGGAAAGTGTCGCTGGATTTTTAGGGAAACTCATTTCGAGCGCGAGCGCGGCCCGGGTTTTGGGGCCGTAGACGCCGTAGCCCTCGGCCTTGCCGCCGGAACAGACAATATTTTTATCGCACTGAAATTTTTGAACTGCCGCCTCCGTAAGCGCGCCGAAGTAGCCGGTGTTGTAGCCCTTCACAAGATACCCCTGATCGATAAGATCGTTCTGCAGTGCGACAACATCGCTTCCAGACAATCCAAAAGAAAGCGAACGCGTCGCTCCAAGGACGATGACGGGCATAAGAAAGATCATCAAAATTGCGACTAAGCCGTATTTCATGAATACATAATAACAAAAATATGCGGTTGGAATTTAATACGTAACGGAGGTTTGCTTTACACTGAATAGATGCGCGACATAGCGCCAAATGAACAAAAACCGCCCTGTTTTACCGGAGCGGTTTTTTGTTCGCGACAATAATCGAGAATTATTTTTCATCCATAACGCTCCCGAATCCGTTCTTGGCTATCACAAGATGATCCAGTACTTCAATGCCGAGCATCTTCCCGGCTTCTATAAGCTGTTTTGTCACTTCAATATCAGATCCTGTCGGCCTTGTGCTGCCAGATGGATGGTTATGGGCGATAATTACCGCCGCGGCCGAATATTCGAGCGCTGGCTTAAAAACCTCCCGCGGATGAACCAGGTTCTCGGTAAGAGTTCCTACGGAAATAACCTCGTCATACACCAAGCGATAACGGCTGTTAAGATAAAGCCCGCGCAGATGCTCTTTCGGCAAATCGCGCATATCTTTGAGATATTCGTAGGCCTGCCTCGCGGTTCTGATCACAACCGGACCGCCGTCGGTTTTCCTGAAAAATCTTCTTCCCAACTCAAAACAGGCAACGATCTGGCATGCTTTCGTAAGCGGCACGCCCAGTTCCTTTTCCAAAATTTTCGGATTCGTCTGGCTTACAATATTCTTTTCCCCATATTCTTTCATGATCCTCGACGTTAATGAAAGAATGCCTTCTTTCTTCGTTCCAACGTTCAAAACTACGGCCAAAAGCTCTTGTGATGAAAGAGCCGCGGGTCCGTGCTTTATCAGTTTTTCCCTTGGTTTATCTTCTTCCGCAACATCGTTAAAAGAGAAAAACCCATGTCGCGAAGAGCAAGACAGTGTTCCTTGTGCTGTTCTCTGGCCCTCTCGACGCTGACTTCTCCCAAAAACTTTTTACGCATCCCCTTGTCCACCGTGTCCGGCGGAGCACAAACTAAAGCGCGCACTGCGTTTTCGGTAATCATTTGGTCACACCTATCGTAAAAACAATGTCCTAAATAGAATATACAAAACAAATCATAAATTAATTCTAAAAATTAGTTAAAGAAGTTTTCAGCCGCTTCGGCTATTTTCGGCAAACCCCTATACTCAAGGGTTGTGGTATACTTATTTTTGAACAGCAATTAATCAGGTTAAAAGGCATGTCCAACAATCAAAAAATAATGCTGATAGAGGACGATCCCCTTTTCGTCCACCTTTATGAAACGGTTTTTAAGAGTGCCGGCTATGAAATAGAAACTGCCTTCAACGGCTGGGATGGCCTGAATAAACTTACCTCTGCCATAAAAAAACCGACAATTATTTTGAGTGACGTGATGATGCCGCAAATGAACGGGCTGGAGCTGCTTCAAAAAATCAAAGAAAGTCCGGATCTCAAAAATATCCCGGTCGTGCTTTTGACCAATCTCGGCAAAGAAGATGATATCAAGCGCGGCATCGAGCTGGGCGCCGTAACGTATCTCGTAAAAAGCCAATATACGCCGAAAGAAATCGTTAAAAAAATTGAAGAGCTTATTTCCGCTTACGGCCACAAAGAGGTTCCGGAGGTTCTAACCGAAGTCAAAGACGTAGAGGGGCACAAAGAGCATGGTGGTGACCAATAAGCTGGTATCTCGAACTTTTTTTAGTGCCGTCTTTGGGATCGGCATTTTTTTGTTGTTCGTGCCTCCAGTTCATGCCGCCTCGATGAATCCTCTCTCGGGAAAATGTACGGAATTGAAGATCACGGTTACCCAAACCGATATCGACAACAACGGTTTTGTGTTCGTCAATGCCTCCAACAAAACCCTGGCCGCAAAAGAAGGCCTTGATTTCGACTATCTTTCTACGCAAAGCGCCGACTATGGTTTCACTCACTCGCTGTGCGGAGACACAAGCGGCGGTAACTGGTGGTTTAAAGCAACGAATAAAACTTTGGCTGCCGGCAGCTATATTATGATTGTCTGGGGACCCCCTTACGACACTGCCTGTGACGATTCGAGCCCAAATTTCAACTACAATACGTGTAAAACAACATCAAGCTATATCACAGAAATCGCTTTTACGGTTACAAGTGACCCTGCCCAGGTTATAATAGGCCGGGAAGAATATTTTCCGGCTGCTAAGATAATCACCGAACTCAAGGGGAAATATCTCTCCGCCGAAGTTCCGGTGGAATACGAGGTTACGGACAAGAACGATATAACTTGGCCGCCTTATGGCCTCCGCAAAGAAAATCCGGCGGAATTTTTTGTGGGGAAACGGCTCCTGCCCTACAATGATTTCCTTTGGGAACTTTTGGGAAGAGCGGCGGCAACGGGCACATTTTTGTGGGACACAACTAAGATCCCCGATGGCCGTTATTTATTAAAACTCAAGGTGTGGGATGCGCCGGGTAACTTTGGCGAAGAAACAAGCGGCGAGTTTACAATAGACAATACGCCGCCGCAGTTTGAGGTAAAAGAAAGTCCCTCTTTTACGCGAGGCGAACCGGTGGAGATAAAGATCAAAAGCTCCGAGCCGCTCTTGGAGATCCCAAAACTTACCGTATCCCAGTTCAGGCATGAGCCAGCAGAAGTTGAGCTTAAAGAAGCGGTTGAAGATGGCCCTTCGACAAGCTCAGGGAATAATGGGGAGCTTTTCGGCGGTGTTTATCAAATTGTTGACGGTTTCGACGGACCGGCCGCTATTGCTATTCTGGGGGTAGATTTGGCCGGAAATAAAGGAAGCGCAATTATTGGCCAAGAAGGTTTTTCCGTGGGCATCAAGCCGCCGCCGCCGCCCGTTGTTGAATCGCCGCGATCCGAAACCGCAACCACAACGGCAACTCTTTCCTTGTCGGGCCACGGCATAAACGCGGTTAAAGTTGTCACGCGTGTCAACGGGAAGGATATATATGAAACAAAAGATATCCGTGCCGGCGGTTTTTATTTCGAAAGCATACGGCTCGATCCGAATTTCAATAAAGGCCGGAACAGTATTAGCGTTACTTCTTACGATGCCGGCGGCAATGTTTCGGAGCCGACCGTGGTTGATATATTTTTAAACAGCCCGCCGAAAATCAAACTTGTCGAACCATTGGGGCGTCGTCTTAAATTCAATGGTGAAGTTCGCGTTCGTTGGGACGCGTCTGACATCAACGATGATAAGTTAGCATACAAAGTTGAATTAAGCAGTAATCGCGGGTCGACATGGAAAACGCTCGCCGAAAAATTGAGGGCGCCGGAGCTTCTTTGGGATACGACGACTGTCCCTGACGGATCAAATTACATGTTGCGAGTTACGGCTACCGATGGATCGCTTTCGGCTTATGCTACAGGACCGATCTTCGCGCTGGAAAATAATTTACCGGCCATCATACTTGATTCAAGCGGCGATTTTTATCTGTCAGAAACTAAAACATTTTCGGGCGTCGTAAGAAGCAAAGCGGATCTGCTTAAAAATCTGGAGTGGAGCCTAAACCAAGGGGAGGATTGGGAGAAAATTGAGGCGCAGGACGGAAAATGGGATTCCGAATTCGAACGTTTTGATTTTGCCATCCCCCGCATCAAAGCTGGCAGATATAACATTCTTATTAGAGGATTTACCGCGTTAAAACGCAAAGTGGCAAACGCGGAAGAGATACGAATTTTCTTTGACAATAATCGCCCCGGCTTAAAATTTCAGCCGCCGCAAAAAACAACCAATGTACCTTTCCTGAAGCTTGGCGGCTCGGCAACTGACGATTTTTCCGGAATAGAATCGGTTGAATATAAAATTGAGGGTTCCGGCTGGTTTAAGGCAACGATTGAGACCGGCCTTGGCGAACGCTCGGCGCAATTTAAAATTGATCATGAAGAAAAACTGAAAGACGGAGCGCATGAAATTATTTTAACGGCGGTTGACCGCGCCGGAAATCGTTCCGAGGAAAGTAAAATCAATTTAACGACGGATGCGACTCCGCCAAGATTGGGCAGTTTTATTTTCCGAAGCGGAGGGAACATCATCTTCCCGGCAACGGACGGCATTATGAGAATTGAGTCGGGGGCAAGCATTTCTTTCGAAATAGCAATTGCCGGTAATCCGATAAAAACTACACTGCTGCTTAATAACGAAGTTGCTAAGTTTCAAAAGATATCAACTGATATTCGGAAAAGCGACTTCGTTTTTAATGGGGAGGAAACTTTAGTAACGATCGAGGCAGAAGATGAGCTGGGAAACAAAATCAGCCGTGAAATTTCCCGCTTAGTCGCAGGCAAAACAACGTCGTCGAAGCCCGAAAGTTTTTGGCAAAAAATCATACGGTTATTTGATTAAGAATAAAAATGCAAATTAATTTTAAAATGGGCACAAGGAGGGTACTCTGGGTTTTCCTCACGACTGGATTCGTCATTCTCGGACTTTACCTGCTTTTGCAATTTTCGCCAAAATTTTTAGAACAGTTCGGCGCATCCAGGGAAAGCAGCGAATTGCGAGCTCCTGACTTTACCCTGCAAAATCTTGCCGGAGAAAACGTTAAGCTTTCCGACTTCGGCGGCAAAATCGTATTGTTGAATTTCTGGACTTCTTGGAACGAAGTTTCTTTAGAACAACTCGATGTTTTGAATGATTTTTATGCCGCGGAGAAGCAAGCCGGCATTATTATCTTGGCTATAAATAGTCTGGAAAAAAAGATTGCCGTGGAAGGATCTCTCCGGCAAAAGGATATCGATTTTCAAATTCTTCTTGATGGCGAGGGGGAAGTCGGAGAGCTTTATTCCATCGGAATGCTGCCGAAAACGATTTTAATCAACGAGAGCGGACTTATCTTGAAACAATTTATTGGTCCCTTAACGCAAAATGACCTTTTGAAGATAATCTCCGGAACTCGTTAGTGTGGTAAAATGAATCTGCGGACAGATTAATAAAAGCACAAATGCCGTCTTTGCTTATTTTAAACAACATACATCTGGGGATCGAACTTTTTGGCGCGATTGTCTTTTTCATAATCGGCTGGCTGTTTGCCGGAGCTTATCGAATAAAAAAAGACCTGTTCAGCTTCGGGCGCACCCTCGGATTTTTTTCTCTATTTGTTTGGCAAATTCTTCATTCCATTTACGGCGGCGAGCTTGATCTCATGACTTCAATCTTCTACGTCGCGGGGCTTGCTTTATTATGCACAAGCTACGCAGCGGAGCAATTGCCTCCGCGGCCAAAAAATTTTACTGCTATTGCAGGATCGGCAGCGTTTTCTTTTTTATCGTTTTCGCCAAAACTCGCCGCCGGTCTTTTAGGCCTTTTAACTATTTTTCTTGCCAAACGATACATTAAAGACATAGACAAATTGATCAAGTGGCTTCTTTTGGGATTTTTCTTTCTTGCGGTTTCGTCTTTGTTCGCGATTTTATACGGAAACGAGGAGGCGGGCGCGGCATGGATCATCGAGCACACCCTCAAGACGACCGGCTTTACGGCTATTGCCGTTTGGGGCTGGCAATGGCTAAGCATGCGCTTGCGCGAAGAGATGTTGATTGTGTTTGTCGGATCATCTCTTTTTATCGCCCTCATCGTTACTACCGTTTTTTCGACTTTTTTTGTGGACCGACTGGAAAAAGAAACCTTGGATACGCTTTCTTCAAATGCCAGGGTTTTGCATTTTTACATTGATAGCCTTAAAAACAAATCCTTAGCTTCGGCGCAGATCGCGGCGAACACGGAAGATTTCGCTTCGGCTTTCGGAGAGAAAAATTTCGCGGATTTGGATAAGGTAAGCAGGGAGTTAATCCTGCAAACAGAACAGCAATTCCTGATAGCGGCTCGAACCAGCGGCGAGGTCGTTTTCAAACTAAATTTACCAATCAAGGAAAATGAAAATATTTTAAAATCAAAAATCGGCGCATATGCTCTCGAAGGAAAACCGGCGAACACAATCGACTATCTTGAAGAGGGGCAATTGGCCGTTCAAGCCGCCGCGCCAATTTTTTACAAAGGAAGCATTGTCGGCGCGTTAATTACTGGCAATTTTATCGACGATGCGTTCGCAAACGACTTTAAAAAAATCAGCAAGCTAGAGACGTCCGTGTTCGCCGAGGGCAGGCCCATCGCCAGCACATTTTTCAGACCGGAGGAAACAATGACTCAAGAAACAGAATCCGACCTCGGGGGCGGCGAATTTATCGGGAAAGCGAACATCTCAAAATATAGTGTTATTGGAGCGTTTTTGCCGATCGAAAACATCGATCAGCAAAGCGTGGGAATTGTTGCCATCACGACCACTCCGGAAAAACTCATCAAAGACAGCCAATCGGCCAATCGCGCGATCCTGCTTGTTATTTTTATAGTCGTAATGATCCTGATATTGCCTCTTTACCGTTTTGCGCTTTTTATTTCATCCTAGAACTCATCTTTGGGCCTCACGCCTATGTATAGGCGCGAGAGTTCATCCCCATCCTTATGGGATGGGGCTTTCGCCTAAGTTGGAGTAAAATAATCGCATGGCTAAACTCTGCGGTTTTTTGGCGCTCGCAAGCGCAATATTTTTCCCCCCGTTTTTCGCTTCCGCGCACGTTCCTTTCGGCGAATTTGCGGGGACTCACGCGGTAGCTTTCGTACCAGAACCCCGCTCCCCTTTTGTTGGCGAAGAAGTGGAAATGGTCTTTTATCTCCGCGATCTCCGCGGTATCTTGGAAAAAAATCCGGTTGTTGCAGCGGTGCTAATACAGGAAGTCGTTTCGGACGAAAACGAACTGGGGATTTTCGGAACAACGGGGGAAACCATAACCGACGGCATCTATACAACAAACTATACTTTCGAGAAACCGGGTCAATACAGGATCGATTTTACTTTTTGGAAACCGGATGAGCCGGAGATAACGCGCGACGCCGTGTTTGATATAGAGGTTCGAGAACTGCCGACCAAGTATTTTTCTATGCAGTACATTTTAATTTCATTTGGCCTCTTTTTACTTGGCTCCATCACGGGATTCATTATTAAAATCAGAAAATTTTCTCGGTAATGACTTTCAAAAAACTACTTCTAGTTTCGGCTGTTGTTGCCCTCTGGGCCGTTCTTTTAAATTCCGCGTTTGCCGCAGTGAGCATGGTGCTCCCGAACGGCGGAGAGTGCTTAACCGTTGGACAGGCCTACACTATTACCATTACTTCCGCCGCTGACCACACTGCTCTCTACTATCGCACGGACGGCGCGCAACCGACCCACCTCGACTCTTCGGAAATCAAGCATCCTCTTATACAAACCACTTGGAGCTGGACTCCGACAAGCGCGAATATCTCGGAGACGGGGCGCATCTGGGTGGAGGGGCATCTGAACAACCACAACACGAACGGTGAGTGGGACCAGTCCGATAATGATTTTGCCGTGCGCAGTTCTTGCGCCGTTGCAACGCCGTCGCAAGCAGGCGGTGATATTTTTCTTACGCATCCATCCATAAAAAATGTTACGGTAAGCGAAATAACGACATCGAGCGCGGTGATCAAATGGCAAACAGACCGTGCAACTTATTACAGATTTTCATACGGGCCGGCGAGCGGCGACTATTCGAACAAGATCGCGACCGGCCCGCCCTATTCAGACCGCTCCGATCACATCTTGCCGCTTAGGGGCTTAAAAAATGACACGACTTACTATTTCAAGATACTTGCTGGCTTATATCAGCCGGAGCCGGTTGAATCAGACGAATATACTTTTAAGACGCTTGACCAAACGCCGCCGGCGCAGGCGCGGCACGTTTTCGGGATTGCCGGCGCAAGCACAACCATGATCGCTTGGCTGAACCCGACTGATTCCGATTTTAAAGAAACGGTGATCGTGCGCCGTAGCGACCGCTTTCCACAAAACAGAGCCGACGGAGCCGTTGTTTTCGTCGGCGACGGGTCGCATTACACCGATTCCGGCCTCACAAACGGCAAGACCTACTACTATTCCATCTTCACGGCCGATCGGAGCGAGAACGTTTCGATTCCGGTGAACCTTGCTTTAACTCCGGAGGCAAACCTGCCACAAGCCCCCGAGCCGCCGGCTGTCGTCTCCACATCATCCGTTCTTATGCGCGTAAAGTCCGTTTCCGCAACGGCGGAAAGCAATAATATTTTACTGCGCTGGACCAACCCGGAAGATAAAAATTTGCTTGGCATCCAAATAGTTCGCAACACTTCCTCGCTTCCGGCAGACGCCAATGACGGCACCGTGGTTTTCCGCGGACGAACCGGATCATTTCGCGATTCTGGGCTAAAACCGGGAACGCGCTACAATTACGGTTTTTTTGCTTTCGATTGGAGAAATGAATTTTATCAAGGAGCTTTCATAGGTGAATTCACGAAGCCGGCGACGACGGATATCGAAAAACTTCTTGTGAGGATAGAGGGATTGAACGAGCTGATCAGGAATTTAAAGCTCTCCATTCAGGCAGCCGGCCTTGCTGAATTCGCGGAAAAAGATGTTTCTGCGGCAACTCTCCGTTTCGGAGCGATAGGCGAAGAGGTCGAAGAACTGCAGAAACTCCTCGCAAAAGATCCGGCAATTTATCCCGAAGGACTTGTGACAGGATACTTTGGGCCTCTTACGCGCGCGGCGGTACAGCGCTTCCAGAGAAAATTCGCCATAGTTTCCGGCGGCGCCGAGGACACGACCGGTTACGGCGCAGTTGGCCCGAATACCAGCGCGGCTCTTGCGCTTTTCTCTAAAGATAAATTATCAGCATCAATATCTGTGCCCGTGCCCGCGGAAAAACCGGCGGCGGAGATCAGATATGTCATCGTTGAGCTCCAGGAAGAATTCAGCCCTAAAACGATCACGGTTCCCAGGGGCGCGACAGTGGAATGGATAAACAGAAGCGGAAATATCGCCTGGCCGGCGTCAGCCGAGCATCCGACGCACAGAATTTACCCGGGTTCCGACGTTGACAAGTGCGACACGCCTGAAGCGGCCGGCATATTCGACGCCTGCCGCCCTCTCGAAGTCGGAGAAGTATTTTCCTTCGTTTTTGAACATGCCGGTTCCTGGAAATATCACGACCACATTTTCCCGGATAAGACCGGTACGGTTATCGTGGTAGAATAATAGAATATGTCTCGCCTTTGGATCATAATAATCATCGCGGTTGTCGCAGTTTCTGCTGGAGCAGGAATATTTTTCTTCGGAACAACGAGGGAAAACTTGCCACAAGACACCGCGCCCGAACCACAGCCAGTCGTGTCTGCCACGCCTCAAGAAGAAGAACCGGCTCTCGATGCCTCGCCACAGCCTCTAACCGATAACGGAGCGACACCACTTATAAAATGCGCGCATGAGGAATTTACCGTAAAAATTCTTAGCGTATCCGAGGCAAGTCCCGCGAATTTAACCGTCCACGTAGGCGACACCGTGACTTTCATAAATGAAGACGACGATCTTCGCTGGCCGGGCTCCGATCCGCACCCAACGCATAGCGCCCTGCCGCTCTTTGACGCCCTAGGCGGGATCTCAACGGGCCAGAGCTTCTCCTATACATTCAAAGCCGCCGGTGTTGTCGGCTGGCACGACCACCTTCCAGAAGATCCGCCAACCGCCGGCTACATCACCGTCCTCGAATGCTCCGAGTAGCTAAAACGAGATGCTAAAGATAAAAGAGCTAAAAGCGTTTTGGCAATTTGTTGCTATCGGATCGGTAACGTTTGTGGCTGTCGGCTACTTATTTATAAGCTTCGTAGAACCGGCTATCACGGATTTCGTTCTCGAGCAGCAGAAGCTGAACCCTGTCGTCTTTGCCAACCGTTTGGCGGCGGAATTTCTATCGCCGCGGGACTTTGAGCTGCCGATCACGGAAGAAACCGTCGCGCATCTTAAAAATTTTGCTTCTCACTTGCAAATTCCGGGACTGGTGCGGCTCGAAATATGGAATCGCGACGGAGTCATCGTTTATTCGGATGATGAAGATCTGATCGGCCAGCAATTCCCGATAGAGGACGACCTGCAGGAGGCGCTGAATTTAAAAACAACAGCCGAGATCAGACACTTCGATGACCAAGACATACACCACGAACACGGCGTGCAATTCGGCGACGGCTTGATAGTAAACGTGCCGGTAACTTTCGGTGGAACGAAAGAGGCGGCGGGAGCGCTTACGATCCACTCAAGGGTCGGATTCCTGCAACAAGAGATCACAAAGATCAGGAACACCATTATCGGACGTGTTATCATTTCGCTCACGCTCATTTTCTCCACTCTGTCTTTCATCGTCTGGCGAACGTCGCGCACCGTGGTGCTGCAGCAGAAACAACTCAAAGACGCGTCCGCTGCGCAAGTAAAACACGCGGAGGAGCTCGCGCATGCGAAAGACGAATTCGTCGCCTTGGCATCGCACCAACTGCGGACTCCTCCTTCGATCATCAACTGGTATGCGGAAATGCTTATCTCGGGCGAGATCGGCGCGCTTAACGACAAACAAATGGAATACGTAAAAGAAATTTCCCAAGCCAACGAAAGAATGGTGAAGCTGGTCAGTGACTTTCTTAATATCTCGAGAATCGAGTCGGGAACCCTTGCTATTAAACCCGAACCGACGAATATAATCGACGTTTCTGACAGCATGATCAGGGAATTTACCAAACAGATCGCAGAAAGAAAAATTATGGTGGACAAAGATTACGACAAAGATCTCCCGCCGATCAGCGTTGACCAAAGGATCATGGTTATCGCGCTTGAAAACCTCATCTCCAATGCCATTAAGTACTCGCCCGCTGGCGGAAAGATCGCAATATCGATCAAAAAGGACGGGCCAGACGTCGTTTTGTGCATAAAGGATAACGGCTACGGCATCCCAAAGAAAGACTACGGCAAAGTATTCACGAAACTCTTTCGCGGAGAAAATATTGTGACGAAGGTGGCCGAGGGCACGGGGCTTGGACTCTATCTCACCAAGGCCGCCATTGAACAAGCCGGGGGCACAATACGCTTTGAGTCCGAAGAAGGCAAAGGATCCGCTTTTTATGTGACAATTCCCCTCTCCGGCATGAAACCCAAGGCCGGGATAGTCGGGCTTTCCGCTGGATAGTTTTTTTGCTATCATTAACACAACATGAACGGCTCACAAAAAAATAAAAAGGTGCTGATAATTGAGGATGAAGTGCCTTTGCTCAAGGCCCTGACCGAAAAATTGGAACGTGAAGGGTTCTCTGTGCTCGGCGCCGAAAACGGCGCGAAAGGACTTGAAACAGCCCGGCGGGAAAAACCGGATGTGGTGCTTCTGGACCTTGTGATGCCCGAAATGACTGGCCTTGACGTCTTAAAGGGCATCCGTAGTGAAGGAGAATGGGGCAAGGAAGCGCCCGTCGTCATCCTTACGAACTTAAGCGCACACGAACGCCTGCTTAACCAACTCGCCGAGCACAATCCGACGGACTTTCTCATCAAGGGAGAAGTAAAACTCGAAGAAGTAGTGCAACGTGTAAAAGAATTGGCGGCTTAAAACTCCGCCTTTTTATCGATCTGTGTTTTTGGACACATCCCCGCGTAACGCCGCGGGGTATCGCTTCGTTCCACGAGGTGAAGACACCTGAACCTCTATAAATCAATATTTCGCAATGGTTTTGGGAATCTGTCCACACGTTATGCCCAAAATCACTTTTCTTGTCAACACCTCTATTCGCACCGGTGATAGAATGAAATTAAGAAATTAAATATTGATAACTGAATGAACCAAGGAAGCTAAAAAATGCCTCTAAGGCAAAACAAGCGAAATAACAGAGCGCACGAATTGAGCAAACGATTGAGACGACGGTTTTATAAAGGAGCGGCGGTTGCCACCCTCGCGTATGTAACCCTTTCGCTTGTCAGTTTCCACGGTGAACTCGAAAATCTTCCGTTTATCTTGGCCGTCATTTGGGCGGTCTTTATTCTTTGCTACACGACTTTCAAAGAGGTCCTGCGCTGGAGCGACGCCGGAGAAGAAGAGATCTATCACGGCGAGTTCTGGGCATCGCTTGTGATCGCGGGCGCGGCTTGGATGATCGCCTGGAATATCGGGCGCGCCTGGTTCTTCCACCTCGCTCCGCTCCACTTCCCCGAGGACTACCAAGCGGCGGCGGTAGAGACGATCGCGCTCTACACCCTCTCCACAATTTCTTCCTTCCTCTACAAGTATCAAAAACTTAGAAATCTTGACGCGCGGGAGAGATCGCGCGCGCGACTGCTCCGCCTCCGCCATGGGAAAATTATGGAGGCGCAAACCGCAACCGCTTTAGCCGCAAAAGCACCTCCGCAAGATCAGAAAATGGAAATCGGACTCGCAAAAGCTCCGATGCGGGAAGAAAATGAACTACCGCCGCCATAGAGCAACGGCATCCGGAACTGCCGCGCAAAGCGCGAGAAGTCCTGCTAGCTACGCTTGGGGTCGCGGTAGTTCACCCAGCCCTTACGCTGTAAGGGCTGGGTTTATGTTTTCCACGCCGCAATTCATCCCCGTCCTAACAGACGGGGTATTCTTGCGGGGAAAACATAAACCTCCAAAGCGTGGGGGCGGTGCGGCCTGAACTATTTTGGCCGGGGCACCAGATGAACCCCCACACCTACACATAGGTGTGGGGGTAAACATAAAAAAATTTCCTAAAAATGCTAAAATTTGAAGGTAAGAAGCAAAAATGCGCGCTATCAAACATAAAAATCTGAAATGGATCGATATCCTCGTGCCGAAAGACGAGGACATAAAGCTTTTAGAGAAATTCGGCTTCCACCATCTCATTTTGGAGGAGATAAAAACGCCGACATATCATCCGCTCATCGAATCGTACCGAAAATATCTTTATCTTATCCTTCACTTTCCCGATTTCGACTCGGTCAAGGGTCAAATCCTGCCTCAAGAGATCGATTTCTTGATCACGGAGAGCACTTTGATCACCGTCCGCTACAAAAAATTCGACGACTTCGAGGAAATATTCCAAGAAGTGCAATCTAGGCCGGGAAAATATCTGGGCAAGACAACCGGACATCTTTTATATAACATTATCAAAAAACTTTTCCAGCGGACATTCCCGGAGCTCAACCGCATACAAGAAGCGATCGACAAGATCGAAGAGAACGTTCTTAATCGTTTCGACGAAAACGTCATAGAAAGTATTGCCTCAACCAAAAATTCTATCATCGATTTCCTGCGGGCGATCAAACCACAGAAAGTCGTCTGGGACGCGATCCGCGAAGTTGCCATGAAATTCTGGGGAAGCCGCATGAAGCCCTACGTCTCCGACATGGTTGCGGACTACAACCGCATACTTTATTTCGCCGAAACTCACCGCGAAATTCTCGACTCGCTCCACATGACATCAAGTTCGCTTCTCGACAACAAGCGCAACTACGTGATAAAAATTTTGACCATCTTCACCGCTATCATTCTGCCGCTTTCGCTTTTCGCATCGATCTACGGAATGAACCTTGTAAATCTTCCCCTCGCCGCTCATCCTGACGCTTTCTGGTTCTTTTTGGGCGGAATGTCCGCGGTGATCGCCGGGATGCTTATCTACTTCCGCGTCAAAAAGTGGCTATGACCATCTCTCGACTCTATACGCGCATAATCTCTGTTGCGTTCCTTCTGGTCGCCTTATCTCTTGTCTCTGACTATATAGAGTTCGGCTTCAGGCCGGAAACGATGCATAAGATCTTCCATGTCGCTTTGGGCGCAATCGTTTTGCGCTGGGGCTGGTCAAACCCTGCTTGGTGGCGCGTGTTCCCGATCGCGAACGGCTTATTTTTTTCTTTCGTCGCGCTCTTCGGATGGCTCTTCCCCGATTTCGGCGGCCTTGATGCGTTCAACCGCATCGACACGATACTCCACACTATCGTAGGCACGACAGGGCTCTTTGCCGGGTTCTGGCCGAGAATTTACGGGAAGAAAAATACCCCCGTAAAGCAACCGACTACCTTCCGCGAGGGATATTTTTAACGAAATGCGCAAGAAAATACTAGACCAAGCAAAAACGGAATTGCGGAAACTCTTCGGCAAAGATTGACCTTTGCCGCTTTCTTCCCATATACTGACACTGCCGTAGAAAGGGGCAAGGATTTAAAAAATGGAAAACATCCGCAACGGTCCAGAATATTTCGAATTCAGCAAAGAGTGGCTCTGCGCCCTTAGGTCTGCTTTTGCGCACAATCCCGACGCCATCGAACAGCTTCGTCGCGCCGAAATCGATGACGAACTGCTCCAAGAAGCTATAAGCGCCATCAAAAAGAAAGGCGCACACACCGTTATCCCCCGCAACGAAAAAATAGAATTGGTTTACCGTGAAATTGCTGGTGCCGAATTCGCTCGGCTGAAAGCCGAGGCCGAACGAATTTACGATGAGATTGTGAATGTTAAGACCGCTCGATCGCAAGATACGGCGGCGAATGCCAAAGAGGTGGAAGCAAAAAAATTGGCCTGCGGACATGCGATACACGAACATAAATTCTTCTTACGATTGATAATGGACGAAGCGTCAGGCGGACGACTCACAACCGAAAATTAAACCTCCTCGCCTTCTAAACCTTGCGCTTTGCGCGCAGTAAGAGTATGGTAATGGCAGAAACTTTTGCTTTAACAAAGCGAGGCGAAATGGTCACTGCCGAGTTCGACCACGAAGCAAGAATTGAGGAACTCAAGCAACGAAAAGATCCCTGCGCCGCAACCAACAAAATGCGTTTCGTACATCTCTCGTATGGATACGTGGCGATCGAAATGCCGATATTGCACGAAATGACGGTGCAGGAGGGATTGGCGAACGGCGGCTACGTCGTTGTGCTGATGAATACCGCTGCGGTATATGCGGCGATGTCAGTCATTCCCGAAGGACATACTCGCTTGCTTGAATCTACGCCGCGATTCACTAATCCGGCGTGGCTTGCCCGCGTTATCGTCGCCCATGCGACTCTCAAACACGAAAGCGGCAGCTTCATAGACATTGATGTCGACGCTTATGACAAAGCAAACGGCAAGCTCATCGCTCACGGAAATTATATGTACTACAAACCGGAAGCGAAGTAATTTTCATAAATCTTATCGCGCGCAGCTCTCGCTACGCGCTTTGTTTTTATCCCGTTAGAATCAAGGATATGCTGCGTTAATGTCCTATCGGACGATCGTCAAACAGGACATTATTCCGCGCAGCTACTTTTGCAGAATCTCCTCAAGTGTCTCGGGGGTGGAATATCCACGCCGTAGATGTCCAGGTTCAGATACATATCCGCCACCTAGGTTTGCAAAGTAATAACGTCTTTTGTCGGCAGTCGACCGCGCTGCCATTTTTCGTAATAGGCCTTTGGCGTGAGGTAATTCAGGGCCTGATGGGGCCGCACTTCGTTCCAAACGCACTGCCAATCTTTGAGTTTCCTCCGCATTGTTTCGAAATCGATGGCGATGTTGCCCTGCCGGTAGAACTCCCGCTCGTCAGCGCCGTGCGATATCTCCACATAGCTGTTTTGCTTGGGAGAGCGCGGGTAGCTGAAATAGTGCGGAATGTTCAATTCTCTGCAAGATGCTTCGAATTCTCCCTGGAACGGCGAACCGTTATCGCTTTGCGCCGCTCCGATGGGAAACGGAAATTCGCTGATACACTGGGCGAGAAACATCTTGCCATTTCGGGACGATTCCGACGGATAGAGCTCAAGCACGCGCTGTTTCGTAAGCACGTCGATTGCGGTGAACTGATAGTGCTTCTTACCTCCAGGGAGCATGATGTGTTTTGTGTCTATCTGTACCATGTCTCCTGGCTTCGAGATCCTCATTCCACGCGGAAACCTTGCTCGAGGATGCTTTGCCGAACGCGAGCGTTTTCGCGAAATTCTCCGGTCTACGAGCCCGCGCCGTTTGAGGACCCTGCCGACAGTACTTGCCGACGTTCTAAGTCGTGGCGGTAGCAGGGAGGCGATTTTGTACTTTGACCAAGCTGGGTGGCGCCTCCTCAATATCACAATTTCGAAGACGATATCGGGTGAAATAGCCTGTTTGCGAACCCTGCGCGGCCTCCTTGATCTGTCCTCAAGGCCTCTCGGACCCTCTGTTGCCGATCTTTGAAACCAGTTTCTGAGAAGACGTCGGTGCACTCCGAAATGCCTTGCCGTGAAGGAAAGATTGCCTCCATGATTTCCGTGCCAATCCAAGATTTTCAATCGACCTTTGGCTTTCGCGCTCAGATTGCCTGCCAAGAATGCCGAGCGCGAGATGCCAATCGCTCCGGGCAGGATTGCGCCGTATATGGTCATATGGCATCCACCATAGCGCCCTTTCATTGTTGGATAAATGTATCCCTAGGTGGACACTATCATATGAACCAGTACATACGCTTGACCAATGGATAAAAATCTGCTATAATGGAAGAGTAAAAAAGTCGAGATTATATTTTTAAATCATGGCTAAAGAAAAATTTACACCAAAGTCGTTTGAGGAAGTTTTTGGCGAAAAAGAGGCAGTGCAGAGCGAAGCTGCTGCACAGAGTGGTGCTGAAGGGCGCGCTACACACCAAGAGAGATTGCGCAGTCAACGTGGCGGCAAAGATGTAACAAGCGAACTCGAGGCGTCGGCTAAGGGCGAAGCAGGGGATGACGATTTTGAAGAAAAATAAAATTTAATGAAAGAACATTTACCGGAAGGGCATTCTTCGTGGAAAGAGTATTTTGCGAGCGAGCAGGCCAAACACAAAGCCGATTTGAATAAGTTTCAAGGAGGAGATAAAGAGAAAATTGCCGCAGCCCAACGTGCCGCCAGAAGCGGTGGAATGAACCCTGTGTTTTTCGGCGAAGGCGCGATAGAATCCGAAGAATATAAAAAGTTTATTAAAGATTTGGAAAAATCTTTTCAACCTTCCGGACAAGAAGATGAGGACAAATAGAAAAACTGCGCGTGCGCGGTTTTTCTGTCATTATCAAAACACTGGAAATTAATTTTATGCTAGTATACGCTTATGGAAGCTGATTTCGAAAAAAGGGTGGAAAAAATGGACCCGCGTTTCGAAGGGAATGAGTGGACGCTGGAAAGCAAGCGCGCTGGTATCGATGATGCTGTGAACGAAATAATCCGGCGCATGAAGGAATCCGGTTGGAACGAAGACGAAATAGGGCTCTTTCAAGTTGCGATAACCGAAGCCCTTGCAAACGCAATAATTCACGGAAATCTAGGGCTCAAGAAGGACCAGAACGAAGATAAAGGTGTTTACGACGATCGTGTGTCCGCTGCGGAAAACGATCCGAAACTTGTCGGCAAGAAAGTCCTGGTAGGAATCAATATTGCCCCGGATGAAGCGATAATTTCTGTTACTGACGAAGGCGACTTTGTGGCTAAAGAAAAATCGGCGGAGGTTGAAGACGCCAATATTTACACTTACAGCGGTCTTGGCGGAGGACTCATATATCTCATTTGCGACAGGGTGGAAACTTCTCCAGGCAAAGTTACTTTATATAAGAAGCGCAACGCGGAGGCAAAGAAATGAGTTTCGAGAATCTCGACGAGATCGAAAGGCGCGAGTGCAGCATAGCCGGAGCCGCGGATCTTTTTCGTGCGGAACTCGAAAAATTTTTGCCGCCGGAAGAAGCGAAAGATCTGGCCGGTTATGTTTATTCCGCGGCGTTGGAGATAGACGCTATTGTGCGCAAAGTGGCGCAAGATCCTGAATTTATCAAAAAGACAAAGATCGGTTTCAGGCAATCGCCTCCATCGCTAAAGATTTAGAGCGCCAGCTTGATTACGCAAGGACCACGGAAGAGGAGTGGAAGAGCGGTCGGCTTTTCGATCCGAACGGCATGCCGCGGCTTCATCCCGCAGATAAAGAAGTGCTTAAGCAATACGAAGAACAAACGAAAGAAGATGAAGACAGAAACAAATAGCAAGCTAATTTTAATAGACAAGCCCACGGGCTTGTCTTCTTTTGATGTTATTCGTGTTTTGCGGAAGAAAATTGGCGCGCGCGACTTGGAGACAGGCCTGCGTATCAAGATCGGACACGCGGGGACGCTTGACCCCTTGGCTTCGGGGCTTCTCTTGGTTGCCGTAGGCGCGGACACTAAAAAACTCAAGGAACTCATCGGCCTTTCCAAAACATACGAAATGGAAATTTTGCTTGGCCGGAAGACGGAAACAGGGGACATGGAAGGGAAGGTCATCGAAGAAGCGGAAGTTGTGAATATTGAAGCGGACAGGGCGCGAAAGGTTTTGGAGGGCATTGAAGGCGAAATTGAGCTCGAAGCGCCGGTTTATTCGGCGCTCAAAGTCAAAGGTGTGCCGATGTACAAGCTTGCGAGAAGTGGGGAGAAAGTCGAGCCCAAAAAGCGAAAGATGAAAATTCATTCTCTCAAGCTTTTGACTCGTCGTCATGAGGGCAAATTTTTTATATTGAAAGTTGTTCTCGAATGCGGCTCGGGAACATATGCCCGTTCTGTGGCCGAAGAGGTCGGCCGCCGGCTTGGACTTCCCGCCACGGTATATTCCCTGCGCCGCACGCGCGTGGGGAATTACAAAGTGGAGGACGCCGAAACTTTAGAAAGTAGAAAATAGAATGTAGAATGTAGTAGAAGGAGTCAATATGCAAAAAATACTCGTGCGTGAAAAAGAGAAAATTCCCAGCGGCCGACGCTTTTCGGTTTTTGTCGGCGATGGAAACGCGCTTGACCAGTATTCCGTTTCGCTTACGGATAGTTATTGGGAACGGCTCACAAGCCGCAGGATCTCGCAGGAAGAACTTATCCGCCGCTCGTTCGAATTTCTGCTCGAAAACGAATCGAAAGACGACATTTTAAAGGACTTCGGCCTGCCCGCTATCCAACAGTATTTTCCGGAATTCGAAGATAAGATTAGGGCGTCGGTTTAGGCGTTCGGTTTGTTTCTCCACGTAGCCGTGCAATAATTATTGAAGATGTTCGATAGGTGAGGCCGCCGATGTCGAACGCAGACGATTGCGCGGAAGCGCAGGAGTTGAGCGAGGCCATCCTTGAAGCGGCAAAAGCAGAACTTGCGGACGGCGGAACTGTTTTCGAGTTTGATGCGGCGATGGAGAACCTCCTCAAATGCCAAAGCATTGCGGAGGCAATCAAACGGATCGAGGATTTAGGATTTACGGTCCGCATCCGCATCACTGCCGATTTGAAGGCAGGCGCAAACTCCAAACCGAAGATAGAAACGGTTTTGACGATGAGAACCGATGAGGATGAATAAAAGCCGCTCGCGACCACAAGTCGGAGCGGCATTTCATTTTTGCAATGCAGAGATGATTCGTTCCGCGTTCTTTATGCGAAGTTCGTATTTGCTGCGGTTTGCCGGCAAGAGAAAAGTATAACTGTGCATCGATTTCTTCAGGCCTGCAATTAGCGCGCGCGGGTCCCTTCCGGATTTATAGAGCAACTTGATCGCGAATTCATCGGCTGCGCATTCGCGTTCCACGCTGTTATCTGATTTTTCACCGCGGGCGAGTTGTGCAACATGCCCAGCTTCGTGGGCGAAAACACCGAAGCGTTCTGCTTCGCTGAACGTTTGCCAGAGCCGCTCGGTTATATAGATATTGCACCAAGACATGCGTTCGGCGTTTTTGATGCATCCTTGAAGGTTGGCGTTTACGATGCCATTTGCTTCAGTTGCGGCATCCACAAAGGCCTTTAAGTCAGCCGTTTTGACAGCTGGGTTATCGGCCAGCTTCTGAATTTCGGCTATTGTTTCGAGACAGCATTGCGACGCATTCGGCGAAGGCGTCTCTGAAGCAACCCGAGGGACTGCGCATAAAAAAGCGCCGAGGAATAGCAGCCACACGATCGTGTTCCGCATCAAAACCTCCTCGAATCTAGCAACTGCCTGGATTCTAACTTATTTAGATGATTTTTGCAAGCGAGAGCGAGAGGTAACCGTTTAAGAATACGAACACGGCGACGAGCGCGAGTGTGAGCGCGCCGTTCATGATGAGTCGCGGTCGCTGGATGCGTATCTTTACGAAGATCTTAAGCGCCAGGGCCAAGGCGACGATTGCGCCGATAACATAGAATGCGAAGTTTGCCGTCGTGTGGGGCGAGGCCGCAGCTTTTTCAATAATAGATACGCTGGCCACGGGCGTGGCGGGCAGGGGAGGCGCCTCAACCGGCACTGTCTCTGATTCAGCGCCCTGCACGGCTACGAACGTCTGGTCAGGCGCTTCGATTTCTATCGGCGCTTGGGCTATCGGTTCTGGTTCTGGTGTCGGAGTCGGTTCCGGCGTTGGCGTCGGTTCCGGAGTTGGAGCTGGTTCAATCGGAACAGCGGCGGCTACTTGCGCGGGTTTTCCGAACATCTGCACGACGAAAATTGTTTCGTAACCGTTATACATTCCTTTTGCGGTTGCGATGCCGATCTCGGTGTAGCGGTCATTTAAAATATTCGCGCGGTGGGAAGGGGAGTTGAGCCAGGCCCTAACCACGTCTTCGGAGTCCGAAAAATTCACGGCCAAGTTTTCCCCGGCATATGCGTATTTATATCCGGCCTCTTCGAACCAGTGCCACGGCGTAATACCCTCCGGGCTCGTGTGGGCGAAGTAGCTTTTCGCAGCCATGTCGTTCGCCTTGAGCTGTGCCGCGGTTTCAAGCACGGAATTGATGGCAAGGGGAGCTAAGCTATCTTCGGAGCGCGAGTCATTTGTTTCCGCGACAACTACGTCAGGGAAGATTAAGGCGAAGAGGTTCGTGTTCGGGATGACGACATATTTTTGCGCGAAGAAAGCGACTTCAAGGAGCAAGAGCGCGCCGACCACGAAGGCGATCGATTTCGCGCGCAAAAAATGCGGCGAGTGGTCGTTTTCTTCGTGCGGTATGAAATATTTTTTAAAGCGTTTTCTCATTTTGCGCTAGAGGAGGGGAAACTCCACTTTATTTTAACATTTCTAATTATAGCATAAGTCGCCAAAAAAAGCAAGCCCACCCACATGTTCAATAACTTAAGCAAAGAAAGTGGCCTCTGCTCTAAAGCTGAGGCCACATTGTAAAACCCTTAGTTGTAGTACCACGCAAGAAACGCGTGCCGAAATTTTCTGAAAGGATGATATGCTTCCGGAATATCTTCATCCTTTATGTTGTGGAGAATGGATGACAGATGACCAAGCTCATAGCCAAAAGCTTCGCCTCCGCAAGATCCCGGATCACAGACGAAGGATGAGCCGTCAAACTCTCCGCGGAATTTTTCCAGAGATCGTTTGACCCCGTCGAACCAAGCCGGTTGACGCGGGTCATTTTTCCCCAGAAGCGGTAGCACTTTTTTGAAAGCCGCTACCACAACCGTAAATTCCGGATTGAATGTTTCTGCGGTTTCGCGATAACCCACTCCGATGTCCGGCTCTGTTTTGGTTCCGCAGGGGCAAATGGCAAAGATCTCCTGCTTCTTCAAAAAGCTCTTGATCTCGAATCCGTCTTGCGATGGATAGAAACCGATTTCTCCGGAGAGTGGCTTCCCGCAACCGTTGCAGGGCCAACCCCGAAACTTCGACTTCCATTGGACAAGGCTTAGGGGTTCGCTGGGCCTGGAAGAATTTCCTGCTCTGGGTTTTTCTGCGAGCAAAAATGCTCGGAGAAAATTATCCACCGCTTCTTTGTTGCCAATCCATCCCTGAGCCATCTCCGCGGGGATGTCGAGCGGAAGTGATTGAGTAACCATTGCAGCGAGTTGCCGGATCTGACCTGGTGTTGCCTTCGGTACTTCAGAGACAGTCTCATGTTTTCGCATGAGCAGTTCTCCTTTTTCTTTGGATTTGCACCTTTGAGGTGCTGCGCACATTATAGCATTATTAAGAAAAATATGCAAGCCAACACGCTGAGTTCAAACCAAAAACCCGCCCGGCGGCGGGTTTTTGGTTTCATTGCTTTCGCATCAAGAATTACGGAAGTTGCGGTACGGGGAGGTTCAGGTCGGGGCATTCGAGCATGTTTATCCAGCGCTTGGTCGTCTTGAAGACGTATCCGGTCGGGGTGCTTTCGCTCTCAAGTCCGTATGGGACCCATGGGCGCAAGACCTCGCCTTTATACTTGAGCTGGAACTGTTCCACGGCCGCGTGTGTAAGTTGGCCGAAGAATCCGGTTACGGGCAAGTTGATACCAAGATTTCTGTTCAAGAATTCCTGGAGGAGTTTTACCTGCTCCGTGTCGTTTTTGCGTCCCACCCTCAAGTAGTCGCGCAGATATTCCACGCTACAAACCGCTTCGCCCAAAACTTCGCCTTGCGGCAATTCGCCAACAGTCGAAGCTCCGGCTACTTGCGGCGCGGGAGTTCCGCCACCACCGACAGTAACGATCGGACTCGGGGGAGGAGGCGTAGTATCACCTCCGCCTCCGCCGCCACCACCACCGCCATTGTCTTGCGGAGGAGGTTCACAGGCATCTCCTGTTCCATCCTGGTCAGCGTCTTCCTGTCCGGGGTTTGCCACCGTCGGGCAGTTGTCTCTCACATCAGGAACGCCGTCCTCATCAGTATCAATTGGAGGATTTTCCTCACCGCCTCCGCCTCCGTCGGGCAAGCTACAGGCATCGCCGACGCCATCTTCATCCGTATCTTCTTGGTTGGGATTGTAGTCCTCGGGACAGTTATCGTTAATGTCGATCAATCCGTCCTCGTCGGCATCAGATGTGTTTCCGAAATCAAAGCCGTCTAAATTTTCAGAAAGCTCAACGGTGTAACATTCGCTGTCTATGTCGTAGTCAAAATTCATATAAGTGAGCAGCCATCCCGGAGCCGCCGTTTCACAGACAACATATTCGCCTTCGGGAAGGCCGGAGAAAGTATATGCGCCCTCGCCATCTGTGGGCGTTGTATCCGGCTCGCCTACGCCGTCATACCAATCCGAATAATCCCAAAGCTCGATTGTCCAGTTTGCAATCCCGAGTTCGTCCAAGAAACTCTCCCAGCCTTCGTTTCCGTTCAGATTGTTAAATTTAAATCCGGAAATTGAGAAGGTCGTTGATTCTGGTTCTCCAGTCCAGTTGCCGAAATCATACGAGCCCAATTCCGTCGTTTCCCCGTCTACGATGTTCACGCGGTGGCCGGTCGGAGGTCCGGCAAAGCACCATTCCGACTGGCTGTCAGCGGGATAGGTTTGTTCCCATCCGTCTTGCAGTTCTTCACAAACAAAGTATTCGCCGTCCGGCAGTTCGGTGAATTCGTAGTAGCCGTCCGCGTCCGTTGCGGTAGATACCTCGGACACGCCGTCGCTCAATGTAATAGTCCACCCCTCAAGCCCCGGTTCATCGTCATCCCAATCAGCATAACCATCCAAACCACCACCATCCAAGTCATTCCACTTGTAGCCGGAAATGGTTCCGGACGGAGGAGAAACAATTTCATTGACGATAACCGTTATGGTTTCGGAGTCGGTTCCGCCGTTGCCGTCGGAAACCACGACATCGAACTCATAAGTGTCGGGGGTACTCGGCGTCCAGCTGAATTCTCCGGTTTCCGGATTGATCGTCGCACCATCTGGCGCGCCATCCAAAGAGAAGGTCAACGTGTCGCCGTCGTCATCTGTGGCGGTTGCCGTGAAGGTGAGAGTTGAATCTTCGTCAATCGGATTTAATGGTCCTATGGGATCAAGAATCGGAGCATTGTTTTCCGGTTCCGGCGGAGTAATACAGACCGGGACGGTTTCAAACGCTTCATCCTCCGCGTCTTCCCCTTGTGGGTTTACGTGGTAAACCTCAACGCTTATGGAATTCACCTGGGTTTCATAGTTTTTAGGACCCGCAGTGAATGTGTAACTGTATGGCGCGGAGTTGTTAAGAAGCGTTATCGGAACGCTTTCTGTATCTCCATTAGCCCAAGTAACCTGCACTGCATATTGTTCAATTTGACCTGCAGGAGTAATTATGCCGCCACCCTTAATAGTAACCGGGCTTTCAAGGCACGAATTAAGATCGAAAGGCGGAGCTTGTCCGTTGATCTCTGTTACGTCGATCGTTGCGGACGGTTGGTCAGCTCTTGCAATTGGCGTCGACAGAAACGGTGTTTGCGCAATTGGGCCGAATGCAAAAGCTAGTCCCAAAGAGAGAACTATCAATCTGCCTAACTTTTCGTTCTTAGTGATTTTATTCATTTTATTTGCTTAGTCCCGTTAGAAATAGTTCGCCTATGGCGGACGCGATTTCTAATGGGATTTATTTTATCCCGTTAGAAGTAGGTCGCAAAGTGCGTTCGACTTCTAGCGGAGTTTTTGCATTCGACCTTTTTATTGTGCCACTTTCGCGGCCAGGGGAAAGCCGCTTTCACAAAGAAAGTCGAAACTTTCCGCGGAAATAAACTATTGCTTATGATAACAGATTTTGGCGAATAAGTCAAATCCAGCAGAATTGGGGACAATTCGGCTTTACTTCCGCCAATAAAAGCGTATAATGTCTATAGAGTTTCAATCTTGAAAAAGGAGTTTCTCATGAGACGGACGTTGCTGTTGCTGTTTGCTGTATTTGCCTTGCTTGTTCTTTCGACACCGCAGGAGGTTTCCGCAAAGATGCCCCCGATCCTTCGCGTTGAGGATGTCGCGATTGGCACCCCGGCAGTAGGATTTTCGGTTTTCCGCGGATCAGTGCCCGAACGGTTCGAAGTCATCCTGGGCAGTCCGAGAAGGTTTGGAGTGGGCGCGCTCATCCTCGCGAGAATTCACTCTGGCCCGCTCGAGACCCCGCTTCAGATCATAGGTCCCATTCCCGGCATGAGCGGCAGTCCGATCTTCATCGGTTGTCTTGACGCCAAGGTTGTCGCGGAGTGCGAAGACCACGGCACGCTTGTCGGCGCTCTCTCTTACGGATTTACCATCATGCCGCAAGGTGGAGTGAACACGGGTCTTACGCCGGCGGAAGAAATGCTTGGCGCGAAGTCCCGCGGATACGCCGCCACCGCAGAATTTCTGAAAATGCTGGAGCGCGAAGGCATGGTGCCAATCGCAAACGGAGTTCTGGGGAAATTTGATCGCGAGAACCTTTCCGGTTTTTCGTTCCAAGCGAAGAGCAGCAGCATGGACGCGTACTGCGCGAAGAACGCTCAAAAAGCGGAATTCGGTGCCGGTTCGATGATCTCCGTGTTTCTTGCTACAGGCGAGCTGAACGTTGGGAGCGGCGGCACGATTACTTGGCGCGACGGAAACCGTATCTGGGCTTTCGGCCATCCGTTTTTCGGTGAAGGCGCAGTACGACTGCCTTTCGAACAGACGAGTGTTGCCACGACCATCCAGGCCGCGATTGGTTCGACCAAGGTGTCGGGGTGCGGCATCGGCAACCCGGGCGTCATCACTTTCGACGGACTCACGGAGATTTCCGGAGTGATCGGAGAGGCGGCCGCATCCATACCATTCGATATGAATGTGCGCGTCGGTGAAGAGTCCTTCACTTTCCACGAGGAAATTTATGAATCTCCCGTCTCGGACTCTATTGTTGCGAAGTTGCCGATTGCCATGGCAGAAGATACTTTCGGAGACCCGCAAGGAGCAGCCTTGGCGTACCAGGTGCGAATTGCACTTAAGGGTGAACCGGAGATCTTTTTGCGGAATTTGCTTGTCGCGAAATCAGGCGACTATCCGTTCGATATCTTGTTCGGAAAGTACGCTTCCACGCTTGACCGTTTGAAGAGAAGCGGATTTCCGTACGAGTTCGAATCCATCCGCATCGATGCTGAATTTTTGAGAGGCGTCGCTCTTTGGGAGAAAGAAGATGTTTTCTTTTCCCGAACAGAAGCGTATCCAGGAGATACCGTGACGCTTTCGATAGTCGTGCGGAGATATCCAGACGCGGCCGAGCTTCGGCGCATCGATATTCCGGTGACTATTCCCATGGATTTCTTTGCTAATCCAGGCCGCATGCCCACGATCAGATTTCTGATTCAGGGCGGCGGACAGTACACGGAGTCGTTGTTTGGAGGCATGTTGGAAGGAGTATTTTCCATCGAGGGGATGTTCCCCATGTGGCAGACGCAGTCGCGTTCGCTAAAGGATCTCATTGCCAAAATCAACAGCCTTAATTTGCCGACAGACACCATCTTCGTTCGCGAAATATTGCCGCCATTGCCAAAGGAAAAAGGATCAAGCGAGCAGAAGCAGGCGGAAGATGTGGTATGGAGGAAAATTCTCTCTTCGTCCGCGGAGGCGGCAAACGGAAACGCGGAAAACAAGGAAGAAGTATCGCAGTTTTCCGTTCCGCCGATAGAAGGCGTGGTTAATTTGAATGTCCAGCTGTCTATCTCTGTCTCTGTTAAACCACCTGCGCCGACTGCCCAGGAAACGAAACAAGAGCCGCCGCCGAAGAAAAAGTCGTTTTGGCGGAAACTCCTGCCGTTTTAATGAATCAAGCCCTGGCCGTGCGCCGGGGCTTTTTGTGTTTGCCCGATAACATCACTGCGACGGATTCGCCATAATCAAATAATCCCTGAGTTGACAACAAAGTAAATCCGTAGTATAATCTCTCTTAATATACTCCGCATTGCCGGTTTCGGGTACAATTCCATTATTGTGCCGCCTGCCCCGTTAGAGGTCGCGCCCCGTCCGAACGAACTCTTCGGTCGGGCAGTGAAGCCGCAGCGTGTTTTTGCCTCTAACTGGGGTTCGGTACGGCCGAAAATTTTTTTATGACAGCAACACATCTGCAAAAAGAACTGGAGCAGAGCGCGAAGATTTCGATCATCAACTTCGTGAACTGCCTTTTGGAGGACGCCTATCAGATGCGCGCCTCGGACATCCACATTGATCCCGAGGACGAAAAGATCCAGATCCGTTTCAGGATAGACGGCGTGCTCCACGACATCCACGCCTTCGAACCGGCGATCTACCAAGAGGTTCTTTCGCGCATAAAGATACTCGCGCGTTTGCGCACGGACGAACACCAAGCGGCGCAGGACGGCAGGTTCCGCTACCTTATTAAGGAAAGCGGCAGGCCGATCGACATCCGCGTCTCCATCGTCCCCACATTCTATGACGAAAATGTCGTCATGCGCTTACTTGTCGACCAGGCGGAGGATTTCGATCTCGGCAGTTTGGGTTTCAGTGAAGAGAACAGGAAAAAAGTTCTGCGGGCGGCGAAGCGTCCGCACGGGATGATACTCGCGACTGGCCCCACGGGTTCGGGCAAGACGACAACTCTTTACACGCTCATCAAATTTTTAAATCACAGAAATACCTCCATTATCACGATCGAGGATCCGGTGGAATATTCCATCAAGGGCATCAACCAGATACAGGCGAATCCACGCGCCGGCCTTACTTTCGCGAACGGTTTGCGCTCAATTTTGCGTCAGGACCCGAACATTATTATGGTCGGTGAGATCCGAGACGCGGAAACCGCCGGAATTGCCGTGAATACCGCCCTTACCGGCCACTTACTGCTCTCAACTTTGCACACGAACGATGCCGCAACCACTTTGCCGCGGCTACTCGATATGGGTATCGAGTCATACCTCATCGCCTCCACCGTTAACGTTGCCATCGGCCAGCGGTTGGTACGCAAGATCTGTGACCACTGCAAAAAAGAAAAAGTTATCACGCCCGCGGAAAGGAAAAGCTTGGCAGATGTGCTCCCGAAAGATTTTCTTGAAAACCAGAAAAATTTTTTCGAAGGCAAGGGATGCGACAAGTGCGCGAAGAGTGGCTACAAAGGGCGCATCGGCGTTCACGAAGTGCTTGTCGTTGACGGGCCGATCCGCGACGCTATATTGCGCAAAGCATCGGCAGATGAGATAAGAAAGATCGCGGTCGAGCATGGGATGACGCCGATATTCGAAGACGCCGTTCAAAAAGCAAAGGACGGAATAACGACGCTCGAAGAGGTTTTGCGAATTTTGCACGAATAGCTCTCAAAATAAAATGGCCAACAGTTTTTTTCATAGATTGTCCATCCAGGACAAAATAATGTTCGCGAAGCGGCTTTCGATTTTGGTCAAAGCCGGCAACCCGCTTCTCGAAAGTTTGCGCATGCTCAAAAGCCAGCCGGGCTCAAGGAGCGCCGCAAAAATTTATTCGCAGATAGTCGAGGACGTCGAGCGCGGGCAGTTTCTTTCTTCGAGCATGGCCGCGCACAAGCACATCTTCGGCGATTTTGCCGTGAACGTCATTCGCGTCGGCGAGATGAGCGGCACGCTCGAGGAAAATTTGAATTATCTTGCGGAAGAGCTTAAGAAAAAACAAGAGTTAAAGCGCAAAGTTATCGGCGCGATGGTTTATCCCGCCATCGTTATTTCGGCGACGGTCGCTTTAAGCATAGTCCTCACCGTTTTCATATTCCCCAAAATATTGCCGATCTTCGACAGTTTTAAGTTCGAGCTTCCGTTCACGACCAAAGTGCTTATAGCGGTCAGCGGTTTTTTTCTTAGTTACGGAGTGTACGTTGCGGCACTGCTAGTGGCATCGATCATCGCTTTGGTCTTTCTTTATCGCGTGCATGGCTTCAGGATGGTTGCCGACCGCATGATGCTACGCATTCCGCTTTTTGGGCGCATCGCCCAAGGATATTACATGGCGAACTTCTGCCGCACGCTGGGGTTGCTTTTGAAGAGCCAAATATTGGTTGTCGAGGCAACGAGGATAGCCGGGAACACTTTGAACAATCTGGTCTACCGTCGGGAAAGCGAAGTAATTTCCCAAAATCTTCTACGCGGAGAGAAAATCTCCACGCATCTTGCGAGGAATATGTCTCTTTTCCCGCCGATCTTGTGCCAAATGGTCGCAGTGGGCGAGAAAAGCGGCAATTTAAGCGAGACCCTGATGTTCGTCTCCGACCTCTACGAAAACGAAGTCGACATGCTTACGAAAAACCTTTCGACGATGCTCGAGCCGGTTTTGATGATCGTGATGGGCGCGATCGTCGGATTCATCGCAGTTTCCATCATCACCCCGATTTATGAGATCACGCAGTACATCAACCCCTAGCGGACTTGCCCCGTTAGAGACCGCGAGGGCCCGCAGCGCGCACCCGTCTCTAACAGGGTTTACTTTAATCGAAGTTCTTATAGCACTGGGTCTCGGAATACTTCTTTTGGGTATCGGGCTTTGGGTAAGCATGGATGCTTACCGCAGTTATTCCTACCGCTCCGAAAGGAGTATTTTCGTAAGCGCGTTGCAGAAGGCACGGCTTGAAGCTATGGTTAATCTCAACGAGGCGCCCCACGGAATTTATGTGGAGCAAAACAAGTACACTATTTTTCAGGGTTCCGCATACGATGCTGGTTCATCGCTCAACAAAGTTATCGAGCCGCCAGGCGTGGTTGTTATAACCGGCAGTCCCGCTCTGCCGCGCGAAATAATTTTCGAGCAGTTGAGCGGCGCGACCGTGGACACGGGCACGCTTACGGTGAGCGACGGTGTCCGCGAAACGGTTGTGACGATAAATGAAGAGGGAGGAATATCATGGTAAATCAAAAATCAAAAATCAAAAATCAAAATCGACGGCCAACGATTCTGGATGTTAAGTTTTTGCATTTTGGTTTTTGGATTTTGCATTCTCGGCGCGCAGCGGCCGCCCTTGAGCTTCTTATCGCTCTCGGCGTTCTTGTTTTTTCGATTTCCGCTTCGATCTCTCTGGTTTTTGGGAACCAGTCGGTTTCCGTGGATACGGATACGAATAGCGAGGCCTTACTTCTGGCGGAAAAAAATCTTGAAGACGCGCGCGCAAATTCTCGCGCCGTGTTCAACTCTGTTTTTTCCATGGATATCGCCGCCTTAAACCCGCTTTTCACTTCAGCGCTTCATGTATTGGACATAAGCCAGTGCAAAAAAGAGGTCTCGAGCGTGGTTTCTTGGAATGTTTCGCCTCTCCGCCCGCGGCAAGTAAGTTTGTCCACGGCGCTAGTTGACGTAACGAGCGCGATCGTTCTTGACGGCGATTGTTCGGATGAAGGCCCAGGCGGCCCATGGGACAGTCCTGGGTCATATGATTTTTCCGACCCGGTGCATCCAGGGAGTGCCGGGACAGATATTGATGTGATAAAAAGGACGGATGGGCGCTTTGTCCTGCTCACGACCGACAAAGTCGGAACCAAGGAGACCTTGTGGATGATAGATGTTTCCGACCCCCAAAACATTGCGCCGTCGCTTACCGATGCGTACGACACGGAAGCAGACCTCTTTGCGGTAGACGCAACTAAAGATCATGCGTTTGCGACTGGCGCTTCGGCTGATCAGCTCCAAATTATCAATATCGCAAATCCGGCAGACCTTTTACTCACGGCCACGACATCTTTGCCTGATGCAGATTCTGGAATAGGTCGAAGCATTTACTACTACGACAACAAAATATATGTTGGCACCCAGTATCTGCCCTGCCCTTCGTGCGCCTCGGGGCAGAATAACGAACTGCATATTTTTGACGTTTCCGATCCTGCGAGTCCTTCGTGGAAAGCCAGTATCAATGTCGATCGCAACGTTAACGATATTATGGTGCGTGATGGATTGGCATATCTTGCCATCGGTCCCGGCGGCACGAACGATATATTTCGGATCTATGACGTTGATTCGTCATCGGCGACATACTTAGACGAGGTTGGTAGTTTTACTGTGCCGGGCGGCGAACAAGGAACCAGTTTATACCTTTTGGGCAATAAAGTTTATTTGGGACGGGAAAGAACTCCGTCGGCGCGTAATGATTTTTACATTCTCGATGTTTCAAGCCCCACGAGCACTACGGAGAGATGGTCCGGTCGGCTTGCCTTGAATCCAGGCGCGGAAGTTGTGGGAATATTTGTTTCCGGAAATCTGGCATTCCTTTCTACGAACGACACGACTCCGGATAATGGCGGAGGCCCGTTCATGGTCTATGACATAAGCGATCCCGCAAATCCATCGCTTATTATTCCTTGTTCATCATTCAATTATTCAGAGAAAACAACAGGCATGGATTTTATGGAAGGCCTAATTTTTACCTCCAACGAAAGCCAGGATTCTATTCGCATCATCTATCCGGAACCCTCCTGTAGCTAACGATTCACGCGACGAGAGTATTCGCGAATCCTTCGATAAACTCAGGATATAACAATTGCCAGATAGTGAGCTTGTCGAACTATAACACGAATCTATAAATTAATAATGCGAATGCATTTGCCAAATTCCAAATTCCAAATTCCAAATTCACCCCAAAAAGGATTTACCCTCATCGAGATCCTCATTTATCTCGGTATTTTTTCTTTCGTGATCGGGGGCCTGCTTTACGTGATTTACGGGATGATACAGGGTTCGAGCAAGCTTCAAAGCGGCGTGGTTATCGAGGAAGAAGCGGCGTTTCTCTTGCGCAAGTTCGATTGGGCAATGGTTGGAGCGAGCGATATAACGGTTCCTTCAACTGGGCGACTTGAAATAGCTAAGGCGGGGGATGACTTAGTTTTCACCTTCGATTCCGGCAATTTGATGCTTGCGCGCGGAAGTGGGAGCGGCAGCGCTGTGCGTCTTCAGAGCGCAAGCGTGAAGGTTACATCGCTTATCTTTGTTAAAACCGACGCGGCGGGTTCCAAGCCCGCGGCCGTAACGCTCACTTTCACGCTTGAGAACCTGTCGAAGAGCAAAACATTCGCGGCGACGAAATATTTGAGACAATGATTTTTCAAATTTATTCCCCGAGCCCAATTTATTTCCTGAGCCTGTCGAAGGATGAATTTGGTCAAATTTATTTCTTTCTTGTGAATGGCCTTCGACTTCGCTCAGGCAATAATAGTTTTTACAGCTAACGATTATGATAATAAAAACATCAATAAATAAAATATCGGGTAGAGATGGCTTTGTGGCTCTAACCTCGGCGATCATCATCGGCGTGATTTTGATGGCGGTGACGCTCTCTTTGAGCTTTACCGGATTTTTCGCGCGCTTTAATATATTAGAAACCGAATTCAAAGAGAGAAGTTTTGCCTTGGCCGAGGCATGCGTGGACAGCGCGCTCCTCAAGCTTGCCCTCGACAGCGGTTATAGCGGTGGTGAGACGATATCCGTCGGCGACTATACTTGCGATGTCATTTTCGTGGCGGAGGAGGCCACGGGGGAGCTAACAATAAAGACGCAAGCCGAATATCCGCAAATCGGAGCGGAGCGAACTGTGACCAATTTGGTTTTCGTCGTCGAGGAGACAAGTTTGGACATCATTTCTTGGGAAGAGGTGGCGAGTCATACATAAGGGAAGCACGCCTTCCGCTTCTGCGGAACCGGCGTCGCGCTTGCTCCAGCGGCAATCGCGCGCCTGCATCTCATCCCGACGGCTCTTCGAGGCCAAGCCCGTCGGGATTCCGATAGCTTCCGCAGAAGCGGAAGCCGTGCCTCCACCAGGTCCCGGGGCTTGCGCGAAAATAAAATCTATGCTATAATCGGCAAATACTGCAAAGGTCGGTAAAAAACTTACAATAATGAAATTTTTAAGCAATAAAAGGGGTTTTACGCTTATTGAGATATTGGTCGTCATCGGCATCATTGCCATTTTGGCGGCTGTGGTCTTGGTAGCTTTAAACCCGGCTAGGCAGTTCGCGCAGGCGCGCGACTCCCAGCGCAGACAGAACGTTTCGGCTATCCTTGATGCGATTGGTCAAAACATGGCCGACAATCAGGGAGCTTTTGACTTCACTGGCTGTGGAGCATCTTCGTTCCCGGCAACAGCAGCCGTAATTTCTGGTGACGGCACTGTCGGTGAAGTTGATCTTCGCGATTGTTTAGTTCCGACTTACATGTCGGAGTTGCCAGTCGACCCGTCAACAGGTTGTACTTTCAACGACTCGGATTGTCCCAACAAATACAATACGGGCTACACTATAGTTCAAGCTGCACTCGTTGATGGCGGAAGAGTTACTGTTGCTGCAACCGCTAATTTGTTAGAGAACGCTCCGATTTCCGTCACACGCTAAATTTTTTTACCCTCCTAAGTTTTACGAAGTAAAACTTGGGCGGGTGAAGCGTGTTCCTGCAAAACCCGCCGCACTTGCCCGCCGAAATTCGTAAGAATGTAGGTGGGTGAGGCGGGTTTTTGCTTTTTCATGTATCATTGTATTCAGCACAAACCGGAGGTACTATTTTTCCATGAACCCGGAAAAACCCGAAAAGGGAGCTGAAAACGAACTTGCCAAAGGCAAAGAGCGCGTTCGCCTGGGGCTCGAGGAGCGCGGCATTTCCGCGCCCGAGGCCACGCGCGTTGCGGCGGAGATATATAACCGCGCCTTGGAGTTAGATGGCATTATTCAAGAGTTTATGTCCGATCAGAAGAATATGGATTTTTATGAGTTCGACGGCGAAAAACTGAAATCTAGACGAGGCGGCGAGGCGAATATCGTCTATGGAGGAGAGGGGATGATGAAGCTTGTCGCCGACGCGTATTTAGATGTATACGCGAAACAAGGCAGCGCCGAAGATTTGATGAAAGTGGTCGGCGCACACGTCGGACACGCGCGCAAGTTTCTTGTCGGCTGGCGGGAATTTATGGTTTTTATGGACAAGCAGGGATGGCCAAAAGATTTTAGTGCAATGAGCGTCGAGCTCTTGCCGGAGGAAACAAAAAGAGAGATCCTTGAGGATTACGAAGAACAGATGCGTATGCATCCGGCATGGGAAGAATTTTTCAAGGAAAATGAGGCGCAGATGGCAGAACACCTGAAAAAGAATCCGATTAAAAAGCAACCAGAATAGGGCCCTTGATGTTCTCAAAAACATAGACCGTTCCGATTATATCGGAACGGCCTTTTTCTTCCTTTTCTCCCACGGCTCCGTCTTACTGCGGCGTTTCCTGTCGAGCCCGACCTTGGTCAAGTCGTCCCCGTGGAAGTAGCGCGAACCTTTTCGCGAACGCTTTTTCATACTTTCAGTATAGCAAAAGACGCAGTTGCAATATTTATTATAACAAGCACAAGCCCCTTGGTTTTGGCGTGTTCCGTTGTCATTCCGGACTTGATCCGGAATCCAGTTTCTGCCACCCCCATGGATTCCCGCTGGAGTTTACCCCGTACCGTGATACGGGGCGGGAATGACAGAAGTTGCAAGCTTGTTTTGCGATTGCTATAGAATGAATGTATGCCCAGCAGTTCAACTGCGACGAAGAATCAACTGCTGTTACATTCTGTTCATTTATCGAATTAATCCTATTTGCTTATATGAGGCAAAACGTCGAAAAATATCATTTACGACAATGCGAGCTTGGGCTTTGCCCAAGCAATCGCAGTTGATACTGACTGGGCATGCTTTCATTCTCTCTTGTTCTTTCCTGGGCGGCGGCGCTTATCGAATTTTTCGGCCGCGGGAAGTCGATAGTATTTATTCCATACGGGATTGTCATCCCCCTCGTTTTACTTGTACCAAGAATTTTGCTGTTTTGGAGTCCAAGGTTTCGTGAAGGAACTGGAGTTGATTGGCTTAAAAAAGTCGAGCGCCTGATATTTTTGATATTGTTTTTGAACGTGCCGGGGAGTTTGTATCTCCATGACATCGGTCTGCAATACGACCGCTTCTTGCATCTTGTTGTCGGATTCCTGTCCGCCCTGCTTCTTTTCCACTTTGTCGCGCCTGCGGAAAAGCTTTTTGCTCCGCATATGAGAAAAATTACGACACTCGAACTTGCCTTTACCATCCTTTTTGTCGGCCTGTTTTTTATCGAGGGAGTAGAGCTCTTTACGGATTATTCTTTCGGAACGAACGAGATATTCGGCGACGTCGCGCAGCCGCTTTTTGTCGATTTTTGGGAGGATATAATGTTCGGTTTCACAGGGATAGTTCTCGGCACCATTTATGCCGGTAGATTTTCCGATAATTTTCTTTCCGACCAGAAACAATGACCATCTTCGTCCGCGCCAAGCCGCGCTCGAAGCGCGAGTTTGTGAAGCAAGAAAGCGAAAACGTCTTTGTCGTAGCGGTGAAAGACGCGGCGGAAGCCGGCAGGGCGAACGCCGCGATCGCGAAAGCGCTCGCCGCGCATTTCGGCGTGGCATTCTCGCAAGTGCGCCTCAAGGCCGGCGCTACCTCAAGGCAGAAAATTTTTGAGATAGAAAAATGATAAAACTTGTCGCATTCGACGTGAACGGCACGCTCTTCAGCGATCAAGGGGCGTTCTTCGAAGCGCTGAATTCGATTTTCGATCATTTCAAAAAACCGCGTCTTTCGTTAGGCGAGTTGCGCAAGCGGTTCACACAACCGTGGACAAAGATCTACCGCGAGTCGGGAATTACAGAAGAGCTCGCATCGGAGAAAAAGCTATACGAAATTTATAACGTCGCTTACCGCGCCCAGCCGCATCCGGAGCTTTCGCCTGGCGCGCTTCACGCCTTAGAGTGGCTTCGCGAGCAAAGAATTCCGGTCGTCATCATAAGTACCCAATACAACGAGCTCACGGAGCCGCTTCTCAAACAGCGCGGACTTACGGATTTTTTCGAAGAGCTTATCGGCGGCGTGCATGATAAGTCCGAATCATTGCTCGGTCTTGCGGCGGAGAGGGGGTTTGCTCCCGAAGAAATTGCCTACATCGGCGACCAAGACAGCGATGTGAAATTCGCGTTTAAGGCCGGCTGTATCCCTGTGGCTTACACCGGCGGTGTGCACGACCGTGAGCGCCTCGCCTCTGCCGGAGCGAAAATGTTTTTGGATAATTTAGGCGAACTACCAAAGGTTTTTGCTAAACTAATCACATGAAACCGACCTGCATAGCCATACCCCTTATAGCTTTCTCATTAGCCGCGCTTGCCTCCGCCTTTGCCTCGCATGGTTTGCCGGGAGTAGACGTAGATGTTTCCTGGTACGACACGCTCAACCTGCCGTCGTTTACACCGCCCAACTGGGTTTTCGGCGTTGTCTGGCCGGCGATAGTTATTCTTGCGACCACCTCACTCATTCTTGTTTGGAACAATCCCGAGTTGCGAACCGAGCGCGGAACGTTCGGTTTCCTTATCGCGCTTTTCGCCTTAAACGGTCTACTTTATGTTTCCTGGACGCCGATATTTTTTGTGCTTCATTTGCTTGATCTTGCCGTATGGGTCGCCGGATTTTTGGCGGCGGATGTTTGGTCGCTTACTTTTCTGACATGGAGGTTCTCGCGCATCGCCGCGGCACTGCTTTTGCCATACGCACTCTGGGCGACATTCGCTACATATCTTGCCTATTCCGTCGCGGCGCTTAATTAAGCGTAAATCAAAAATCCGCCTCATCGGCGGATTTTTGATTTTGCCTTAGAACCTGTTGTCCCTCTGCGGCCTGCTTTTCTTCCAGCAATCAATGCACTTCAGGGAATCGAGCCGGCTCGGATTTGGCTCGAACGGAAGTTTCGTGATCGGTGCTTGGCACGTGCCGCATTTCCAGTTGCCTTCGTGCATTTTTTTCTGGAAGCCGCCACCCTGCCCGCCCTGGTCGTCTCTAAACGCCATATTATTTTTTTTATTATTTAAACCTTCGTCCGACAGTGATGCCGGACCTCGACTTGTTGCGTTTAATGATACGCGCTTATCATATTTTACGCAAGGGCCTGCGGGACTGCGCCGTTCGGAAACCTTATTCTCCCTGTCATTGCGAGCGACCGCAGGGAGCGCGGCAATCCCGCAGGGGGGGGTTGACCCCCCATGCTATTTAAGATATATAGTCAGCGCAGAAACTTCAGGAAGAGGTGGCCAGATGCTATACCGCCTAATGGTTGCTTTTTATCGTGATAACGAGGAGAGGATTGCCCTGTTCAATAGGGTCATCGATATCCGCGATTCGTCCGAAAAAGGAGCCGTTGAGAGCGCGGAAACCCTGCTTGGATACATTGTGCCGAGCCGATTCAAGGAGAGCGGCGAAGTTGTTGCGGCGGCCGCCTTCCTCTGTTCCGGAGAAAGAAACACTCGCCATCATTACCGTTGGGCTTTTGAGCGCCATGGCAGCGAAGTGAAGTGCGTCGTCGGCTAAAAAGTTTTGCCCGGTCGTCTAAGTACGACCGGGTTTTTGTTTTCTAATGGTTCAATACCTTGGAATACTTGCTAGGCCAGAAAAACCCAATAAAAATAAAATCGATGTATATGGCATATTTCACAAACCCCAACCTGCCCAAAGTAATGGCGGAAGCAGTCCGGCTCCATTTGAAAGGATGGACCCAAGAAAAGGTCGCAAACCATTTCGGATACACCCAGGGAGCGGTGTCCAAATGGGCAACGGCAAACTCGAAATTTTGCGCGATTTGTTTGAGCTTTCCTTCATATTTAAGCCGGTCCGCGACAGAATCAACAGGTTTTGAATACCACCCGCAAGAAATCGTGGGTAAAAGTAGACAAACGGCGAGAAACACAAATAGCCATGTGCTTTTCACTGCTTTTCTCCCTTATAACACTTGTGAAGAGTCTACGTATACCCTACTCCCGGATAATTTTTTGTCCATTTTTAATAAACGCTCGGCGGACTTATCCCCAAATGCACCGAAAATCGTAAAAATCAATTTGCTAAACTGAAAGCAACAACTTAAACGATGGGTTTATATTCGCGGCATTCGCATGAATTTGTAGATTAGCATCGCTACTAAGCCGCGTTGTATCGATGCCAATATACGAATGACCGCTAATTATGCGAATTAGGAATTTTTGAGACAAACTTTATGCTGTTCAGAAAAAATCCGTTCACAGAAGTAAGAAAAAGAGATGGCAGGTTGGTTCCCTTCGATGAATCGCGCGTCATAAGCGCGATTGCGCGCGCTATGCAGGTCACGGGAGAAGGCAACTCTAAAGACGACGCGGAAAAAGTGGCAGATCAAGTAATCGCTCGGCTTGTAAAGCGCCATCCCGAGGTACAGCCAACACTTTTCAGACAAGAAACAAAAACATATATCCCGACGATCGAAGAAATTCAGGATGTCGTCGAAGAGCAACTGATCGTGATGGATTTTCCGAAGACGGCGAAGGCCTACATTTTGTACCGCCAAAACCGATCGGAAGTGCGAGAGCGCAAAAGAGAAATTCCGGAACACCTTGCCAACCTTGTCGGAGAAAGTAAAAAATCTTTCAGGAACGACTTAGCCGAATTTGTTTACTACCGCAGTTACTCGCGCTGGATGGAAGAGGAAGACAGGCGCGAGACATGGATCGAAACCGTGAACCGCTACATCGCCTTCATGAAAGAAAATCTTGGCGACAAACTTCCCGCGGAAGAATACGACGAGATCAGACAAGTGATCACTCGACAAGAAGTGATGCCTTCGATGCGTTTGATGTGGAGCGCCGGCAAGGCCGCGGCCGCGACGAACGTTTCCGCCTACAACTGCTCGTACATCGCGCCGTCGAAGATCGGCGACTTCGCGGAAATTATGTATCTCTCGATGTGCGGCGCCGGTGTCGGCTTCTCCGTCGAATCGCAAACTGTGCAAAAACTTCCGCAGATCAAGCTTCAGAATGGCAATGGCTCGAGAAAAAATTCCCCGCCGATGCATGTGATCGACGACAGCAAAGCCGGATGGTGCGAAGCTCTCACAAAAGGACTTGAATCGTGGTTCGCTGGGAAAGACATTGCTTTCGATTATTCCGAACTTCGCCCCGCCGGCGCGCGCCTCAAAACGATGGGTGGCAGGAGCTCCGGGCCGGAACCCTTGCGCGCGCTCTTGGACTTCGCGCGCAGAAAGATCGTCTCGAAGCAGGGCAAGCGCCTGTCGAACCTCGATGTACACGACATAATCTGCAAGATCGGCGAAATAGTCGTCGCCGGAGGAGTAAGAAGGAGTGCCCTTATCTCCCTTTCCGACCTCGACGACCATGAGATGAGGCGGGCAAAAGTTGGCCAATTTTATATAAAGGAGCCACAGCGCTCGATGGCCAATAATTCCGCCGTTTATAACGCAAAACCGATCGCGGCCCAGTTCCTTGAAGAGTGGATCTCACTCGCGAAGAGCGGCACGGGGGAAAGAGGAATATTCAACCGCGGCAGTATATTGGAGCAATCTCCGGAAAGGCGACGGAAAGTGCTTGCCCGCGATTTTTCCACAATCGGCACGAATCCTTGCGGCGAAATCATTTTGAAATCGAAAGAATTCTGCAATCTGACGGAAGTTGTGAGCCGCGCCGAGGACACGGAAGAAACGCTCCTCAAAAAGATCCGAGTCGCAACCATCCTCGGAACATATCAGTCATCACTCACTAATTTCCCATTCCTTTCAAAAGAGTGGCAAAAAAACTGCGCGGAGGAACGGCTGCTTGGGGTATCGATCACCGGGCAATGGGATTGTCCGGCGGTGCGGAACGGCGCGACTTTGAAAAAACTGCGTGAGGTAGCGATACTCTTGAATGCTGAATATGCGAAGCGTTTTGGCGTTAATCCATCGCTTGCGATAACCTGCGTGAAGCCATCAGGAACGGTAAGCCAGCTAGTTGATGCCTCCTCCGGGCTTCATCCGCGCCACGCGCAGTACTACATCCGCCGTATCCGCATCAACTCCTCCGATCCACTCTTCCAAATGCTCAAGGATCAAAAAGTCCCCTACTTCCCCGAAGTCGGGCAAACGCTTTCCTCGGCGCACACTTTTGTTTTCGAATTTCCCGTGAAAGCGCCGGAGAGCGCCGTGCGTAAAAACGATTTGACCGCCATCGAACAGCTCGAATATTGGAAACTGGTCAAAGAAAACTACACTGAGCACAACCCGTCAGTAACGATCTCCGTGGGCGAGAACGAATGGATAGAAGTCGCCGACTGGCTTTATCGGAACTGGGAAATGCTCGGTGGCTTATCCTTCCTCCCCCGCGACGACCACGCATATCTTTTGGCTCCCTACGAAGAAATTACCAAAGAACGCTACGAGGAAATGACAAGTAAGTTCCCAAAAATCGACTTCTCACAAATCATCTTCTACGAGAAAGAAGACAACACCGAGGGCTCGAAAGAAGCCGCCTGTATTGCCGGAGTGTGCGAAATAGACGAGACGATAGGGCTAGTTAGATAGATTGCGCACCCGACACTTTCTTCAAAACCACGGCTCTCCGACTCCGGCGGTCGGAGCCCACTGCATCTCGGCAATCCGACTCCAACTGTGGTTGGAGGCCAAGCTCGGATTGCCTCCGATAGCTTCCTCAAAAAGGCCGGATGTGCAATCTACCCTCGTGGATGGTGTACTTGGATAGAAAATGCGGCTTGCATATGTGTGCAAGCCGCATTTCTATCCAGTAAATCACTTATTCACCGCAAGATACGTCGCTGTGATTGCTGCGGTTTCGGCTCGTAGAATCAATTTTCCCAAACTCACTAATTCGAATCGTTCCGTTTTCGCGAGAGAAATTTCTTCCGGGGTCCAGCCGCCCTCAGGGCCGATGAATATGCCGATTCGTTTTTTATTGCCTGAGCTTGTCGAAGGCCCCTCGACTTCGCCGCGTCTGACGCGGCTTTGCTCGGGGAATAATCTTCCAGACGGATCGAAGAAAAAATTGGCATCGTTTGCTTTTGCGGCATCGAAGGCACGGCGAAGCTCTGCGGGCGGATGAATCGCAGGAAGCATACCGCGGCCGGATTGCTCCGCGGCTTCTTTTACGATCTTTTCAAGGCGGTCTATTCGCAGATTCAATTTTTCCGTGCGCTCGGCGATTATAGGCACGATCTCGCTTACGCCCACTTCCGTCGCCTTTTGCGCAACAAGCTCAAAATTTTCGCGCTTCAAGACCGAGCAATACAAAACAACGCGGCGCATTGGCTCGTTCCTGTTATGCCTGACGCTCAATATCTCGACATCAGCAAAATCATTCCCAAGCGTGGTAATTCGCGCACTGGCCTCATTGCCTTTGCCGTCAAGCAAAATCACATCTGAACCCGGCTTGAAGCGCATGACCTTGTGCCACTGCAGAGCAAGCTCGCCGTCCTCAACTCGCAATATCGAGTTCGCCGAAGAGCGCTCAAGGCCATCAAGGTTCGTTTTTATAAAAAATCTGTGCAGTCGCATCTTAAAACTTGCCGCGCTTCTGCTTTGGACGGGAGCGGTCGATGCGGCGGTTTTCAAGCCGCTTCGCCTGGCCCCATGGCCGCGAAAAACGTTTCGAAAGCTGGACTTGTTTTTTTGCGCCGATGCGGCGCGACAATATCCTTTTGTTTGCCATATGTTCATTATAACAAAATTTCTGAAAAAAATAACCGCACCTCGAAAAGTGCGGTTTTAATTTTTATTTCGCCAAAATGGCAGTCCTCTTATCTCGATTTGATATACTTTCGGCAAAACTAGGATGTTGCCGTGGTGGATGACGACCGGATGCCAATCTCTCAAAAAACAGCCGACCATCTTTACTGGCGCCATTCGCCAGTCGTCGATCTCTGAGTTCGGTACAGAGCCCAAAAATCGGCAAACCCATTCGTCGCGAAAATCAGGATCGTGCGGACTTTTGATCGTAACGAGCAACTGCTTCGGGTCGAAAACTTTAAAATCATAAATACTCGGTTCGGTGTGAACTTTAACTCTTTCCCCTGGACAAGCATCTGCGATGCCAAAACGCCCCTCGGAGTCAAGTTTTTGATTCACGCGATAAAGCGTATCCGCGTTTTCACTCGGCATATGTTGCCTCCGTGGATTCTGCCGTAATTATAACGCAGAAAATGTGAAAAGGCAAGTTCTACTGCGAAACCGAAACGCTTTCGATTACAACCGGCTCGAGCGGCACATCCCCCGCGCTCTTCCTAACCGCGGCTATCGCATCCACCACTTCCATCCCCGAAACGACTTGCCCGAAAACCGCGTGTTTGCCGTCGAGGAAATTGTTGTTAACAAGGTTGATAAAAAACTGCGAACCGCCCGTGTTCGGCCCTGCGTTAGCCATGGAAAGCGTTCCGCGGTTGTTCAAGGGCCCCGGGGCGAATTCGTCGGGGATCGTGTATCCAGGCCCTCCGCGGCTATAAGTCGATGGGTCGTCGCCGCGCGAGTTCGGATCGCCGCCCTGTATCATAAATCCCGCGATCACACGGTGGAACTTCGTGCCATCGTAAAAACCGTCCTGCGCCAGTTTCAAAAAATTGCCCGCGGTAATAGGGGTTTCATCAAGGAAGAGTTCTATGCCGATGTCGCCCTTATTGGTATGAAGCGTTAAAACGTTTTTCTCCGCCATAACCTCTTCATTCTCCACGATATCGGCTGCTTTTTCAAAACCGATGTCATAGCCGAAGTAATACCCGACTCCCGCGCCAAGCACAACAACGGCGAGGACTACGAATAAAATAGTTTTTATGTTCATATTTTTATTATCTGCCCGCGAATACTCCGCCGCTTACGGCGGAGATGGAGCGGCACGCAAATAATAAACCCTGCCCCATTTGTAGCAATGATTGAGCAATTGCACTATTAGAGCCGTAAGGCGACTTCGTCTTCAAATGGTGTATATGCATAAATTTTACAGCAAATGGGGCGGGGTGAATAACCGCCTGCCACAAGCGGATGTCGCGCTTGCGGCGCGGTTATTCATTTTACTTCCACCCCGCGCCAGAACGCAAATCTTCCTTTTATGTTTTTCGCGGCTTCTTTGGGCTCCGGATACATCCACGCCGCATCTTTATTTGTTTCTCCGCCAATCGTAACGTCGTAATAGTCGCAAGCTCCTTTCCACGGACAGGTGTATTGATTGCCGCTTTTCTTTAAATATTCCATCTTCACCGATTCTGGCGGGAAATAGTGATTCTTCTCGACAACGACGGTTTCATTGCTTTCCGCGAGAATAGTGTTTTTCCAGACGGCTTTCATATTCGTTTTTATTGGCTGATCGCCATTATCAGTTTTATTATCTCCGGAAATTCGGGCTGATTGAAATGCCCCCTGTCCTCAAAAGCGATCAGCTCGGCTTTGGGTAGCTCTCGCGTATAAAATTCGCTTTCCGAAAAAAGCACGACTTTGTCGTCTTTGCTGTAGATAAGATAAATTTTCCTCGCCTGCCGGCTCACGTTCTCGAGCGAAACGGGTAATGGGAAATCCCCTTCTCCCTGCGGCGCGGCCACCAAAAACAAAGCGCCGATGCGCTTTGGGAAACCGTTTTCGGCAAGATATTTCACAAGAAACAAGCCGCCGAGCGAATGGCCGATGAGCACGACGCCGTCTTCCGCGAACGGCAAAAGTTTCTCGAACAAAATTTTCCATTCGGAAAACTTTGCGTTCTGCTTGTTCGGCATCGCGGGCATCAAAACATCATATTCCTCACCTAGGCGTTCCGGCAAAAAACTTTTCCAGTCGCTGTAAGGCCGGAAACGCTCTATCGTAACCGGAAAATCATTTAAAAACTTCAAAAACTCTTCGTAGGTGTTAAACGAATCCCCGCCGCCAATAACAATAAGCTGTTTTTTCATTTAAGTACTCCTGTCGCTTCGATGAACCGTAGTGGATCAACGTTCGCACCGTTCAGTTTAACGGAAAAATGGAGATGCGGCGAGATGGAGTAACCGGTACTTCCCGAGAGAGCGATAACTTCGCCCCTTTTTACTTCCACACTCTGCGCAACTTTGAATTCGCTCAAATGAAGATATAAGGAATAAATACCAAGGCCGTGGTCGAGTATCAGCACTTTCCCGTAATTCACGGATTCTCCGACATAAGCAACCAAGCCGTCATTTACGGCATGAACCGACGTGCCCAGAGCGGCCTCAAGGTCTGTGCCAAGATGCCGCACGGATGTCTCGCCGCTTTTACGGATGTTGCCGAACTCTCCCGCAATCTCGATTCTTTCGAGCGGAGCTTCAAAACCGGCTTCAAAAAACGCTTCCGGAGTAAAAACCGACGTTATCTTTACGATGTTCGGGCCTTCCTCCTCTGTAAGCGCCTCCGCTATATTTTTTGGCGTATAGCCCTTTGCCGCAAGTTCCTCCGTCACTTCAAGCACGGTTATTGGGAATTTACGTTCGGCTATCTCAATGCGTTCACGGACCTCTTCGCCGCCCTCGAAGCGGAGCACGAGTTCGCGCGTACCCGGAACCGATTTTACATCAATACCAAAAATTGCGGTCTGCATATTCCCGTCTTTGGAACTGAAAAATACTAACTCCTTGCCCGCAAAAGTCCCGCTAACCGGTGGCTTACCCGCCTCGCGTCGACGAGCCGACGCGAGTCGAGGCAGGTTCTCCGTGCGCACAAGGAACGTATCGCCCTGCTCTAGGCGGCGGGAAGAAATGAAAATAGATGAAGTCGCAACTGGGGTTACGTCAACAGGAAGCACACGCAATGGAATTTCTTCCGTTTTATCTCTGCCGGTGTTCACCTCGATCTCTCTCGGCAAAAAAACGACCACGGCAGAAGCTACGGCTAAAGCCGTTATAGCGATTATGAAAATTACCCAACGCATAGGTTCTTAATAATACGACTCCAGCTCCCCCGCCGTTTTTTTCTTATAGACAACCTTGCTCCATTCTTTGAGGGTAAGATGGTCGTTCTTGCCGCCGTCATCGGCTTCGAAAACGACAATGCCGCAGTTGTCGATCGGCTCTTTTTTTATGAGTTCCAAAATTTCCGGCTCGCCCAAGCGTGCGAGTTTCATGCGAAAACAGGTAATGACAATGGAATGCGAAACGACGAGTATCGTCCCTCCCGGATAATCGCGGTAGGCGGAGTTCAGGAAACTGCCGACGCGCAGGTCTTTTACGTCATACCAACTCTCCCCTCCCAAAACGCGGTATAAAAGTTTGCCTTCTCGTTCGCGACGTTCGTACTCGTGCGGAAAAAATCTTTTTATCTCCTCTTTGGATAAGAAATTAACGGCGCCATTGTCTTTTTCGCGAAGGCGCGATTCGAGCCGCTCTTTGGACTTGAGCGCCTCGGCGGCGGCCTTAGCGCCATAGCCCTCGACGATACCGTCGAATGTCTCCTTGGCGCGTGTTTGCGGAGAAACGAAACAGGCGTCAAAGACGCCGAATCTTTTTTCGAGATATTTGCCCGTCGCGAGCGCCTGCTCTTTACCGTATGGGGTGAGATGTATGTCCCAGTCGCGCAGTTTCGCGAACTCCGGCGGGAAGCTGAATATCTCGCCGCGGATTATCTGGTTCAAGTATTTATTGGCCTCGGACTCGCCGTGCCGCACCAAAACAAGCCGCTTCGGCCGCCGCGCCTTGCCCTTCAAAGTTTTTGCGCCTGGCATATTTTAAGTTTAAAGTTAATTTCAAAAAACTAAAGCCCCGGCCTTGCGGTCGGGGTAATAAAATTATGGCTTGCGCCTTTGATTCGTGTAGAGATTGCGCCACCAGCTGGACGGCTCTTCGTCGTAAATGGCTTTGCCAAGCACCTTTGCCGATTCAGTTCGCAGATTTTTCAAATAAGCATAGGGTCGCGCACGGCTCTTGCCCTCAAGCCAAATCTTGGCTTCTTTGTTGCCCTGCCAATCGTATTCCCTGAGAAGCAAAAGTTGGTCGAGAATGTCCGCATCCTTGGCGACAATGGCTTCCTTGCTCTCACGCCGCTCGTACTCGCGAGCAATTTCCGCGAGATCAGGGAACGGCAAGGTGGCCAATTGTTCTTCAAGAATTTCTTCCGTCGCTTCGGTTACATAGCGTTTATGTATCCAGTTGTGATCATTCGAGCGCGCCTCCGGCATATCGTGCAGTATCAGCATCGCCATCACTTTAAAGGGATCTGCTCCTTCCATCTTGGCCAAGAAAAACCCGATCACGGCAGCGCGAAAAGAATGCGTAGCGATGTTATCCGACATGTCGTCCGTCAAAAGCGTTTGGCGGTGCATACGCGCAATTTTGCGCATCGTACCAACCTCGAACAGAAATTGCGCAATACGCTCTAGGCCAGCTTGATCCATAAAAACTCCTCTTGTTTTGCTGACTATATAAAAACACAGAAAACCGCAAAAATCAAAAGTCGGCAGAGAGGCGTGGGGCTGTTCGAAAACTCTTCAATAGCCGTAACGCATTCGTGTTCGCGCTACGTATGATAAAACAACCACTCATGTTGCCCTATATTTAAATATAGGGCAACAGCACTAACCTCGTCTTTCTTTGGACTGCAGCAGGGTTAATCAGTCAAAAAAACTGATAAGATATTCGTCTATCTCGCGCTGGGTTAGGTTATAGAAATACTGACTTGTGTTGTGGAGCTTGGTCGCGAGGGCAACGCCGACAAAGCGCCAATGCCACGGCTCAAAAACATAATATTGGTTGCCCTCCGGGTACGAAAGCACAAAACCATATCTCCATGCGTTGTCTTCTAACCACTTGTATGCCGCCGTTCCCTTGAATTGAGCAAAATTCTCACCGAGCACGGTTGTAGTAAAGTCCACTGCCGTGCCAAGCTGGTGCTCGGAATATCCCTGATCTGCCGAAAACTGGTTCGCGCCGCTACCGTAAGTCACGGAATAAGCCGACTTCAAACCTGACTGCTCGTAAAACGACCGGTAGCCGGAAATAACACGGAGGTTCATCCCGCCCTGTTCCGCGACGGCAAGGAGCGACTGGATGTACGGATAAACACCCGAATGAATGAGCTGCGGCTTGTTCTTGTTGTAAATATATTGCTGGCCAATCGCCGAAAGATTTGCCGGGACGTAATTTTCGCTAAGAAAATATACTTTTGAATATTTTTTGAGAAGTTCGGGATCGATCGTGCTTAATTTTTGTAGAGACCCCACCGTAGTCGAAAGATCTTTTATTTGCGATTCGAAAACCTGGTTTTTGGTCTGCTCTGCCGCGAGAGTTTGCGCCAAATCGCTTTTTTCCTGCTGAACGCGCCCGAGTTCCGCCCTTACGGACTCCAGAGCTTCTTCAAGCCCCGCGATGTCGTGCTCGCGAGCGGCCACTTCTTCCCTAAATGCCGCTTTCTCCGCGGAATAAATCTGCCAGGCATAAAAAGAAGCGGCGGCAATCGCCACTCCGATAAGCGAGAATGCGAGTATCAATCTCCAATGTGCTTTCATGGTTTCATTTTAGCACAGCGCAACCAACGGGACTACTCAAATTTTTCTATCCGCACGCCCAAAAGGCGAATCTTTTTCTTTTTTGCGTTCTCGCGGCTGTCCAAAAACGGCATAAAAAGTCGTGTGGCCTCGAAAAGCAATGTATTTTTGTCCGATGTGGACGCGGAAAGCGTGTGCGCCCGAGTTTTCGTTTCAAAATCGGCGAAGCGAACTGTGATGGCTATGGTTTTAAATGTTTTTCCGCCAGAGGCGGATCCGCCTTCGGCGGAGAATTCCCCGCTCTTAAATCTTCCGTACACGCTTTGGGCAAGCCCCTTGAGGTGCTCCACAAGAAAGCCAGCATCGAGCGTGTCTTCCATGAACGTTTCCTGCTCGCCAATGGACTTCGCTTCGTACTCTTCTTCAAGTGGCGAGTCATCTTCTCCGCGCGCTTTCTCGTACATTTCCCTGCCCCAAGCGCCAAAGAGTTCATCAAGTTTTTCCGCGGACAACTTTTTGAGATCGGCAACGGTTTTTATTCCTAAACTCCGGAGGCGCTCCTCGCTCTTCGGGCCGATACCCGGCATTTTCCGCACCGAGAGCGGGTCGAAAACTTTTTGCACGTCTTCTGGCCGCACAATTGTCAGTCCGTCGGGCTTCTGTAGGTCCGAGGCGATCTTCGCGACAAGTTTGTTAGGGCCGATGCCAACGGTCGAGGTAAGGCGTTCCTCGCGTCTGATATCGTCTTTTATCTTTTGAGCGACTTTTGCCGCCTCCTCGAAGTTTCCCGTGTTTGTAAGGTCGAAATATGCCTCATCGATGCTCGCCTCTTCCACAACCGGCGCGTGGCGCCGGATAATTTTCATAATGTTGTCCGAAATTTTCCCGTAGAGCGCGAAATTACCGCCCAAAAATATCGTCTCCGGCATACCGCGCTTCCGCGCCTGCTCGGCAAGCCGCCAGGCGGTCGAGATCGGCATCGCCGAGTGAATGCCGTACTCCCGCGCTTTGTAATTCGCGGTCGAGACAACTCCGCGCCCGGCTCCGCCCACCGGATCCGCGCCCACAACGATCGGCTTCCTTTTGAACCGCGAATTTTCCCGCTCTTCCGCAGCCGCAAAAAAGGCATCCATATCAAGATGTCCTATAATTCTATTCATAAGTTCCTTTCCCCCAACGATATTCTAACATTCTATAGAATGTTAGAATATCGTCAGAAACTTTTCATAAATCTAAGAAATGATTTCCCATAAGGAGAAAGGTTGTGGATAACTTCTCGGCCACGATATTTTTTGTTCAAAAGCCCGGCGTGGAGTAAGCGGCATGTATGCTGAGAAATATTTTTAAAATCGCCGCCGAGTTTCTTGGCAAGACCATCAACTGAAATTCCATCGTCATCCTCGACGGCAAAAAGAATGGCAATACGCCAATGATTTGCCGCACCCTTAAAATAACGTTCGAGCTGCCTGGGTGTTTTCATATGAAGATCCTATCACGATTTCCCACAACATTCCAACATTCTATAGAATGTTAGAATGTTGTGGGGTGTCTCAGGTTTTTTCAACTCTTATCCCAGCCACTCCCGAAGGCGCGGAAATCTTTGGCAGATCGGCAAACTTGCGCACCAGTTCTCGAGGCCCCAGACGCGGCCGGCGCGGACGGCGGCGAAGTAAAGCAAAATTGCGGCGTAAATAATGTGCTCGTCAACAAGGAAAGAATGCGCGTTCGGATACGGGAAGTCGAGTATCGGGAAGTAATAGAGCATCATGAGTATGGCCCCGAGAATGGACGACAGGCGCACTCCTAGTCCTAGTATCAGAGAAACTCCGAGAAGCGTAAGACCCCACTCATTCACAAAGTTGGTAAGCGGCAATAGTGCCGGGCTTGCAAACCACTGGAAAAGCCACGGAAAAGTTTTTGCGTTCGTTAAATATCCTGCCGCGGACCACTCGGGATTCAAGATTTTGGTAATTCCTGCGTAAAACATCATCCAGCCCGTGACGATGCGCAAGAGGAACAAGGATTTTTTCTCGAATAAGGTCATTATTTTGTAAATTAGTTCGGCCTTTATTTTTCTTGCTATTCGCTTGTTTTTCCGTCGAAATGCTCCTTATCGGCTTCGGCGGCGGCTTTTGTTGCGTGCATGACTCCGTCTCGATGATTGGGCGGAGAATAAACCGTGTAAAGTTGAAGCGGCTTATTGCTTGAAGCGTTCAAAATATTATGTCGTGTTCCTGCCGGCACGACGATTGCGAAACCGTCGCTGATCGCGTGCTCGACACCGTCCAAAATCGCTTTCCCCTGCCCCGCTTCGACCCTGATGAATTGGTCGAGGTGGTGAATCTCTTCTCCGACGTCTTCGCCGGGCAATATGCTCATCACCACAAGCTGGCTATTCTTCGCGGTATATAAAACCCGGCGAAAATTTTCGTTTTCGAGCGAAAGCTTCTCAATATTTCCAACGTAACCCTTCATAATTTAATTATCTTCCCACAATAAAAATTGCGCCATTATGAATAAAGACGCAATAATTCTTCGAATTTGGACAATCTCTCCGATTTCGATGGCGCGCCTATTTTTACGCCGTAAGCGCCGCCAGCGCGCGCAATGTGAATAATGAAGGAATCCTGCGTTTCGCCGGAACGGTGGGAAACAATACATTTAACGCTCCGCGCTTTCGCGGCACGCATGGCCTCACAGGTTTCCGTAAGCGTGCCGATCTGGTTTGGCTTAATAATCACACCGTTGATACATTTCCCTTCGGTGAGCTTCGCGATAAGAGCTTGGTTCGTAACGGTGATGTCGTCGCCGACAATAAGCTTATCGGGAAACTTCGCGAGCAAGTCCCGGAAGCCATTATGATCGGTTTCGGCGAATGGGTCTTCGATCGAATAAAGCGAACTGGCCCGGCTGAAATATCCGGCGTAAACATTGAGGAGTTCTACGGCAGACACGCCCTGTCCTCCAAAGTGATATGCGCCACCTTTGTAAAAACTTGATGCGGCCGCATCGAGTCCGATCCTGAACTCTCCATCCAGTTTTTCACTGCGTATTAACTTCTGCAAGATCTCTATCGGAGCGAAATTATCGGAAAAATTAAGAGAATATCCGCCTTCGTCGCCAAACGGAATTTCCGCCGATCCCTTTTCCCGAGAAAGCGCCTTGCGCAATTTCCCAAAAAAATCTTTAAGTTTCTTGAATGACGTGCTTACTGATGCGCTTGTATCCACGATAATCATGTATTCCTGTATATCAAGATTATTATTCGCGTGTGCTCCGCCGTTTATAAGATTGGAAAAGATGAACGGTAGCGACGCATTTTCCTTTGGGAAAAATTCTTCCTTGAGGACTTCCCAAAGCTCCATACCGCGCGACGCGGCAAGCGCGCGGGCGAATGAAACAGAGATGCCGAGCGCAAGATTGCCGCCAATCCTGCTTTTATTCGCCGTTCCGTCGAGCGTGATTAGCTTACTGTCAAGCGCGCGGATATTTTCGAAATCCTTGCCGATAACCGCATGGGCGACGAACTCTTTAAGCGCGTTCTGTGCCGAGTCAGTGCTCAAAACAGCGGCTTCGCTCTTGCCGCGGCTCTTGCCGGACGGGATCTGCGCTGAAAAAACACCGCCTCCGGCCGACAAGACGGCCTCGATCGTCGGCTCGCCGCGCGAGTCGCTAATTTCGTGGACTGTTATCTTCTCGATTTTCATAACTCTTGCGCCAAATTGACCGGTTTACCCGCTACAAAACTTTTGATGTTGTCTATCGTAATATCAAGAATTCTTTTGAGCGCTTCTTCTGAATTGAAGGCGTTGTGCGGGGTAATAATTACGTTCGGCATGGCGAGCAGTTCGCTCGCCGGACTCATATTGCCGATTTTCATTTTGTCTTCATCTTCGAGTACGTCTATCCCCGCGCCCCTAAGCTGACCGCTTTTAAGAGCACTGATGAGCGCGCCGGTTTCGAGGATCGCGCCGCGCGCGGTATTTATTAAATACGCTCCACGCTTCATAAAACCGATGTTGCTTTTATTGATCAGATGATGCGTCGTGGGGAGATAAGGGCAGTGGATGGTCGCAATATCGCTCTGCGCCAAAAGTTCTTCTAACTCCACGTAGGGAAATCCCATTTCCTTGGCGAAGGCGTCATCATGATAAACGTCGTAAGCTACGACGTTCATGCCGAATCCTTTGCCTATGCGCACGGCGTGCTTGCCGATACGGCCGGTGCCTATGACACCCAAGGTCCTTCCCGCAAGATCGAAACCGACGAGCCCGTCCGTGGTAAATTTTCCTTCATTCTTAACGCGAGCTCGTGCTTCACATATCTTTCTTGAAAGTGCGAGAATGAGGCCGAAAGCAAATTCGGCAACGGTATTATCTCCATAGCCAGGCACAAAAGCCGCCGCGACGCCGCGCGACCTGCATGCCTCGATGTCCAAGTGGTCATAACCGGTAGAGCGCGTCGTTACAAGCTTAAGGCGCGGCAGCGCCTTGAGGACCTTGGTGGTGATATGGGAACGAATGAAAACGGATATGACTTCGAAATTTTTTTGTTCCGGCAGGGTCTTCTCGTCGATCTTCTCTTTGCTCAAATACAGATCGTGCCCCGCGAACGCTTCACGGATAAATTTTTCTTCCCAACCTTCAAGTTCAAAAAATCCTATGCGCATGTTTATCCGCGTCTTTTTGGTTTTTCCGCCTCGGCTATCCGCAGAATCATCTTTATTACCGTGTCGGGATTAAGCGAGATGCTTTCTATCTTGAGCTTCACTAAAAATTCCGTGAATTCCGGATAATCCGATGGTGCCTGGCCGCAGATACCAATATATTTACCACGCTTTCTGCACTTTTCTATCACCGTTGCGATCATCTTTTTTACTGCTGGATCGTTTTCGTTCGCAACGCGGCTCACAATACCCGAGTCGCGGTCAAGGCCGAGCGTAAGCTGGGTAAGATCGTTCGAACCGATGGACATGCCATCGAAAATACCAAGAAATTCATCGGCCAAAAGAACATTTGAGGGGATTTCGCACATCACATAGATAGGTGTCGTCGCGCCAACCGTTTTTTTCTTGTCACGTGTCACTTGTCGCATGTACCGGGTTACCATGCCTGCCTCCGCCATCGCTTCCTGCGTTTTTATCCCCTCTTCCACGGTGCGGCAAAACGGCACCATCGGAATCACGTTTGTTAGTCCCATGCCTTCGCGGACAATTTTTATCGCCATAGCTTCCATCATGAAAGCCGGCTTGAACTTCTGATCGTAGTAGCGCGATGCGCCGCGCCAACCGATCATCGGGTTTTCTTCCTTAGGTTCATAAAACTCACCGCCCAAAAGCGTTCTGTATTCGTTGGTTTTGAAATCAGAAAAACGGACGATAACCGGCCGCGGCCAAAATGCTGCGCCAATTTTTGCGATTCCATACGCCAAATTGTCTATGTAATATTTTTTGGGATCTCTCCATCCGCGAATTTTTTCCGATATCGCCTGGCGTACGGATGGTTTTTGCTTGGCGAGATTCAAGAGCGCCAATGGATGCATGCCTATCTTGGAGGCGATAATAAATTCCTCGCGCGCGAGGCCAACGCCAGAGTTCGGAAGAAAAGATGTTGCAAAAGCGGTCTCCGGCATCGCCACGTTTACCATCACTTTCGTTTTTGGATGCGGAATTTTCTTCAAATCGTGCTCAAACACTTTGAATTTTAGAAATCCCCTATAAACATCGCCAGTACTGCCGGTGGTGTCCACTGTGATCGGATCTCCGGTTTTAATGAATTTCGTCGCGTTCTCTGTTCCCACAACCGCGGGAATCCCCAGTTCGCGGGAAACGATCGCGGCATGCGAGGTGCGGCCTCCTTTGTCGGTTACGATCGCGGATGCGATCTTCATGATCGGCTCCCAGTCCGGATCCGTCATATCCGTGACCAAGATTTCGCCCTTCTTGAAATCACGAATACGCTTCGCGTCCAGTATCACGTGCGCTTTGCCTGTAGCAATTTTAGAACCGACCGACGCGCCGGTAACAATCGCCGGGCGTTTTTCCGAAACACGGTATTCTTTTATTTTAGAAAAATCTTGATTGGCATGAATGGTCTCGGGCCGTGCCTGCACAATGAAAAGTTCGCCGGTCAAGCCGTCTTTTGCCCACTCCATATCCATCGGCGTCCATTTCTTATAGTGATCGCTGTAATGTCTTTCAATGATCACTCCCCACTCCGCGAGTTTAGCCACTTCTTTATCCGTAAGAATAAAGCGGCTGCGCTCTCCGGGCGTTGTCGGCACAACTTTCGTTTGCTGGATCGCCTGGCCGGCGTGATAGATCATCTTTTGTTTTTTTACGCCAAGCTTTTTATCTATGACGGGACACATTACGCCCTTAGCAAGGCCTTTTTTCCAAACCAAAAATTCATCCGGCGTCACTTCGCCCTTCACGATCATTTCGCCCAAGCCCCAGGAGCCGTTGATAAGCACAACGTCCGGAAAGCCCGATTCGGTGTCGAGCGTGAACATTACACCAGACGAGGCGCGGTCGGAGCGCACCATTTTCTGCACACCGGCGGAAAGAGCGATTTTAAGATGATCAAATTTTTTATCCGCACGATAGGAAATGGCGCGATCGGTGAAAAGCGAGGCCATCGTCGCGCGCACGGCGGCAAGAACTCCTTCGGCGCCGCGGATGCCAAGGTAACTCTCTTGTTCTCCGGCAAAACTAGCGTCCGGCAGGTCCTCCGCCGTTGCCGAGGAGCGGACGGCAACGTCAACATTTTTGCCGTAGGCCTTTTCCATGTCGCGGTAGCCGCGGACGATTTCCGCCGCGAGATCCTTCGGCAGTTTGGCGTGCATTATGGCATAACGAATGGCTGAACCGCACTCGTGCAGGTCTTTGAGATTCTTGGTTTTCAAGCCATGAAGCGTTTCTTTGATGAATTTGTCGAGGCCCGTCTTTTTGAGAAAGTAAAAATATGCCGTGGCGGTAACAACGAATCCTGACGGCACCGGCACGCCTTTGGACTTCAAGGCGCGTATCATCTCGCCCAGCGAGGCATTCTTGCCACCCACGAGCTTAACGTCTTTGATGCCGACTTCTTCAAGCGGAAGGATTAATTTTTTTGATTTTTTCCCCGCCATATTTTAAATTTTTATTTCAATCCTATTATTAAATCCGAAACGTTCGAGCCGGTGTCGCCAAGCATAAGATAATCTCCGACTTTTTCAAAAAATTCATAAGAATTATTCTCTGCCAAAAAAGTTTGTGGCGAGAGGCCGAGGTTTTTCGCTTTTTCGTTTGTAATTATATCACAAATTGCACCGCCGAAATCGCCGTTGTCCCTGCCGTCGGAGGCAACGCTTGCGACAACGGCGTCTTGCGCAAGATGCAGCATCGCCGCAAGCGCGAGCTCCATATTCCTTCCTCCTCTGCCTTTCGGGTTCTTCACGGCCACCGTCGTCTCCCCGCCGTAGAGCAAAACCGTTTTCCGCGAAGCGCGGGAGATTTCTTCGGCGAGCTTTTCCCCCACAACGCGCGCCTCGCCAGCGATGTCAACGCTCGCGATCTTCGGCGTGAATCCCTGCTTTTTCGCTTCTTCCACCATAGCGCCCAAGGCGACGCGGTTCGATACGAGCATTACGTTGCTTACGTTTTTAAAGAATTTGTCTTCCTTTGGCGTTTCGACGAGGTAGTGGTCCGTGATCCCGCAACGTGCTTTAAGATCGTATTTTTCTATTATCTTTTTCGCGTCCTCTACTGTTGTCGTGTCTTTTACCGTAGGCCCCGACGCCACGAATTCCAAGTCATCCTTAGACACGTCGGAAAAAATAAGGGCGGCCGATCTCGCGGGGAAAGCATACTGCGCCAAGTGCCCTCCGCGGGCGCGCGACAAATGCTTGCGCAAGGTGTTTATTTCTTTGATCGTCGCCCCGGCTCCGGTAAGCTGCTTAAAAATTTCCGCTTCGTCCAGGCACGTAAAATTTGTCGGCTGGCAAAGCAGAGTGGAACCGCCGCCGGAAATCACGAATATGATGAAGTCATTCTTTTCACAGGCACGCAAAAGCTCGATGATCGCCTTTGCCGCGTCAACGTTCGCTTCCGTGGGCAAAGGATGCGTGCCATGATACGTTCTAATTTTTTTGAGACGTCCTTCGTGAACGTCTACAACGATTCCGCCGCTTAAGTGGTCCCCTAAAACCCGTTCAAGCGCCGCGCCGGCCTCAAGAGAACATTTGCCCACGCCAACCACGAGCAGGCGCCCGCCGGGGTTAAGCCGGAATTTTTTACTTTGAACTATAAGTGTGTCGCCTTGTAATTTAATCGCGCCGGAGACCGCCGATTCCGTATTGATTGCCCGGAGACCGGCCTCGGCGATAGCCAAAACCGCTTTTCTCCCTTCGCTTTTCGCAAGTTGATCGAAGTTTTTTATCTTCATTAACGAATTCATGCGAGGTACAAAAAACTGATGCCAAAAACTGACACCGAATTAGAAATATGCAGGATTGATTGACTTGAGTTATCTGAACCACTCCCTAAGGCCTTTAGGCCATCCTGAAAGCAAGAGTAGCGCCAGCGGCGCCCCCCAATTTGCCCATCTCTCGAAGAAGTCCCAGATCGGATCCGGACCCACCGGCCAGCGGATCATTGCAGTCCACAAACCCCAAAACGCCATCCAAAGAAGCGCGATGCGAACCGGCTTTATGAGGACAAGTGCGGCAAGCGTAACATCCACGATACCGACGACAAGAAGGATCGTTAGTATCGTCTCTTCCGAAGTGATGCCAACCGCGTTGAAATACTTGAACCACCCCTCTTTGCCCTGAAGCGCGAAAACTCCGTGGCCCAAAAATTCTCCGGCAACGGCAACACGCAAAATCCACGAAACAATTCTCACGTTATTCATTTTTTAAATTTGTTAGAAAACTAAAATCTTATCCGAATTTTCGACCATTTTAAGCAAATCGGACATCGTAGAAATAGGACATACCTTGCTTTCTCCTTTGCCGCGCAACTTCAAGCAGGTGCCGCATGCATAAATTTCACCATTCATTTTTTTGAATTCTTCGACATTCGCAGAAATATCAAAATTTTTACTGTCGGGAATAGTATCGAGTTCTGACCCCTCGCTCATTAGAAATACTTCTACGAGATGACCTGCTTTGAGCGCGGTAATTCCCAAACGGAATACATTCCACGCGTGTTCCGGTTTGTTTGACTGCAAAATAATACCGAGTTTCATATCTTTCGTTCGCGGCTTCTTACTCTTTAATAATACAGTATCGCACAAATCATTGCGCGCGCTAAATTATACCTTCAGTTTGGATTCGACGCGTTTAAGCAAAACCGCATTCGTGGCAACAATGACCGAGGATGCCGACATAAGCAGTGCCGCGATCTCGGGCCGCAATGACCAGCCGAGCGAGGTATAAAACACGCCGGCGGCAACGGGGATAGACAGCACGTTGTAAATCGCCGCCCAGAAAAGATTTTGTTTCATCTTAACAACCGTCGCCTTGCTTAAACGAATTGCCGCTACAATATCGTAAGGATCGGATCTCATAAGAACAATGTTGCCCGTTTCAATCGCGACATCGGTCCCAGCGCCTATGGCAATGCCGATGTCGGCCTGCGCCAAGGCCGGCGCGTCGTTAATGCCGTCTCCGACCATCGCCACAAACTTGCCTTCGCCCTGCAGTTTCTTTACCCACTGCGCTTTGTCGGCAGGCAACACATCGGCAAAAACCCGATCAATGCCGAGTTGTTTGGCGATCGCTTCGGCTGTGCGTGCGTTGTCGCCGGTGATCATAATGATTTCTATGCCCATCTTTTTCAGTTCCTTTGCGGCACGCTTGGAATTATCCCTTGGTGTATCAGCTACCGCGATTGCGCCGATTATTTCTTTATCAAGAGCCAAAAGCATCGCTGTTTTGCCTTCGGTCTGAAGCTGTTCGATTTTCTGCCGTACTTCATGGTTTACCGGCGCCTCGTGAGTTTCCATGAGCCGTTGGTTTCCGAGAAGCACCAGATTCTTTTCTTCATCTATTTTCCCCTGCAATCCGAAGCCGGGTTCCACTTTGAATTGTTCAATGTTTGGCTTGTCCGCGTGGATCGCTTCAGCTTCTTTTTGGATCGCCGTATCGAGCGGGTGCGAGGATTTCTTACCGAGGCCGGCCGCGAGGCCCACGATGAATCCTTGTACGCCATGACCGGCGACCGCTTCAAATTTAGAAATATTGAACAGCTCCATTCCATCCTTTGAAGCTTTTTCAACAATTGTTTTCGCAAGAGGGTGCTCTGAATGTTTTTCAATGGATGCGGCAATTTGAAGAATACTTGCCTGAATTTCAGGTCGCTTTGATTCAATAAACGAGACGATGTCTGTGACTTCCGGCTGACCCTTGGTAAGCGTTCCTGTTTTGTCGAGAATCATCGCGTTAATTTTAGAAGTTCTCTCGAGAGTAGCCGCGTCCTTGATTAAAATATTATGCTTTGCTCCAATGCCGGTTCCGACTGCCACCGCAGTAGGCGTCGCAAGCCCCAAAGCATCAGGGCAGGCAATAACCACGGTTGAAACAGCAAAAGTAAGCGCAGTAATAAGACTGGCTCCGGCTACGACATACCAGCCGAAAAAAGCGGCGAGGCCTGAACCGATGGCGACAACGACAAGTATACCTGCAGCCTTGTCGGCGATCCTCTGGCCGGGCGCTTTGGAATTCTGGGCAGTTTCCACCATTTTGATAATTTGCGCGAGCACGGTTTCGCCCCCGACTTTCGTAGCTTTGAATTTGATCGAGCCCTGCTGATTAATTGAACCGCCGACCACTTGTGCGCCGATTTTTTTGTGAACCGGCAGGGACTCTCCGGTCACGAGCGCTTCATCGATATATGTTTCCCCTTCCACCACTTCGCCGTCAACCGGAATCTTGTTGCCGGGACGGATAACCACGATATCGTTCTTCATTACTTCCGCGCTTGGAATAGTAATTTCCTTGCCGTCCCTGATAACAGCTGCCTGTGGCGGAACGAGGTCAAAAAGAGCGCGCAAGGCGTCCGATGTGCCACGCCGCGACTTCATTTCCATCCAGTGACCAAAAAGCACAAAGGTTACAAGAAGTGCCGCGGCCTCGTAAAATGTTTCGCTTCCCGGCCGCACAATCGTAAGCAAGACGCTGAAAAGATAGGCGGCCAGGACGCCTGTCGCGATAAGCACCGCCATGTTGAGCTGGCGGGCTTTGAGTGACCAGTAAGTGCCGGTAATAAAAATTGAGCCGGTCCAAAACACTATTGGTGTAGTAAGAATGAGAAGAAGCCAGTTAATTGGAATCGGGGCAGGAAGTTCTAATCCAAAAAGATTTACCGCCACGGGCGAATAAAGAAAAATTGGGACGGAAAGAATAAACGAAATAAGAAATCTCCGGCGCATATCCCGCTCCATCTGTTTGGCGACTCTTGGATCGGTCATTGCTACCTCATGGTCTTTGTGCTCGCCCGCCGTAGCTTTAGCGGAGGAGGGACTCGCCTTAGAAACATCATGGGTCATGTGCTCCTCTTCCGTTTCCGCGCCTCTCTGTTTTGCGATGAGCTCCATTCCACAGCCGGGGCAACGGCCGGGTTCTCGTTGCCTGACCTCGGGGTGCATTGGGCAGGTATAAATTTTTTCCTGCGAATGATCTTGATTCATAAAATTATTTCAGCGCCCATTCAAAATTTTTTCTTTCGCCGTTAATATATATTTCTAACGCTATTGATGCCGGCATGGGCGAAATAGGGCGGAATTTCAAACTGCCTTCGCGGTGATGGCCGCCGGGCGGACTCCCCTCCCACTCTATCGCCCGATATTCTTCGCCGTTTTGAGTAATTTGAGTAAAGAGAGTAGCAACTTTAACCATATCTTCGCTTAATTCTATCGAATGAGTGTTGAGCGATATCTCGAAATCCCAGCTTTCCGAACTTTCAAAAATGCCCTTTGGAGCTACGGCTATTGCCACCGCTCCCGTTTCATCCATCTTCGGCTCAAGAATAATTTCGTTTTGGACTGCTGACGGAACATCTGATGTAAGATTTTGCGCGTTTCCCGAAAAAACAACATAAGCGATAAGCGTCGCCAAGGACGCTCCGACTGCCAAAAGAATTACATTGGTACGCTTCATGCTACTTGAGAAAATTTAATAATCTTATTCGTTATATAGAAAATACCGCCGAGATTGAACAAGAGACCGACCCAGAATAATTCCACCTGATATTGCGCTACGAATATTACGATCCCGACAGCGCCGAGTATAGGAAGGAGATTCGCGAGATAGTGGGTACAGCAAGAAATCATTGCGACGGTTGAGGTGGCGCCGGTAACTCCTAAAACTTTGCCTTCACCATGGTCGCCGTTTTTGATAAGACCCTTGAGGTGGCCATAAAGCCCGATCTGAATGCCGAATCCGATTGCTAGGCTCACGATAAAATACCAAAAAGATGCGAACTGGCTTTGGGCAAAACTCCATCCTGAAACCAGCGAGAGCACGGCAAAGTAGACGCCAAGTAAAGTGACGCTCGCGATGATCCCATAAAAAATAGGTTTGATTGGCTTTAATGACAGCATCCTTTGGATGACTTAGATTGTTCTTTGACTACTTTCTTGCGATATTCTTCCCGGCAGTTTTCCGAACAAAATTCTTTTCCAAATCCTTTGGGATATTCTTTCCCCTTTTCCAGTTCCATCCTACAGGACGGGCATTTTTTCTTGAAGATATTAAACATGATGAGTTCTGCTCCGATTTTAATTATTTCATTGTTCGACCCCCGCACCGGGGCAAAGCCCGGTGCGGAACTTCGTTTTAAGCACTGATTTGTTTCTTAGCGACCAAGAATAAGAACAAGCCGATTAAAACCGCGGCTACCGAATCGTAGAACCACAATTGGGTTTCGATGCCCCACACACTGCCGTCGCTCAAAATTGCACCCCAGGCAATAAAGTAGGTAATTACGCCGCAGAGGAATGCTATCCAACTCAAAACCAGAAAAATTTTATTCATGGTGTTTAGTGGATTAATTTTTTGACCATTTGCTATTGATTTTTATTGTCTATCCCGAACAAACGATGGAGTCCGCACCATCCAAGGAAACTCTCAACTAGCGCGATCCATCCGATAGCGGCGATGAACAGGTTCGCCCATGGCGCATCATAAAGCGGAGCCCACGGGCCAAGCCACCAAAAAGCAAGCGCGAACCGCAGAATCCTGTCCAGCTTCCCTAAATTTGCATGAATCATGGATTTTAATTTTTAAGCCCCGACCTTTCAGGGTATCCGGCTATGTAATATCCCTTTTCTTCTCCTCGAATTCTTTCTTATTGATCTCGCCTTTGGCGTAACGCTCTTTGAGGATCTCGAGCGCATCGCCCGCACGCGCGCCGCCGCCCTGCCGCGCGATCCACTTCACGAGATAAACTATCCCAAAAATGATGAGCCCCCACCAAAGGATCATCCAGATAAATCCGAACGCGCCCCAGGAACCGTAACTGCCATACATCATTGGAAACATGGTTTTGTTGATTTTTAATTTTTAGGAGATTCGACCGGGAACTCCTTTCTGCGGTTTTTATTGCAGAGGTTTGATTGACCTGTTATGTAGCCAGGCAAAAACGAATGCGGTGATGTAAGTGAGCGCGACAACTTCGATAAATCCGTATATCGCCTCCGGAAAACCGACAACGCCCGCTTCAAGATTCACCAAATGCACCATCCAGCTAAAGAGCTTAAGCGCGAGATCGGGCACGAGAACCACGAGGAGCGCGCAAATGACGTACCAAACGCCCATAACCTCGGCCGCGGCCAAGGCGAATTTTTGTTTGTTAAGTTCCATAATATTAGATTAATTTGCCATAGCGACCTTTATTATTTTTTTCTGGATACTTTGTAAATTCTCATGATCTCCCGGGTGGCCCTCTGGCTGTCTCCTTTTTTCATCTGTTCCACAACGTGCGTGGAAAGATGCTTTTCCAAAAGCAGATTTTCAACGCCGGAAAGCGCTTCCTTAACGGCGAGCGATTGATTAATGACGTCGACGCAGTATTCCTCGCGCTCAACCATTTTCTCTAACCCCCTTATCTGCCCTTCGATCCTCCGCAAGCGGTTAACTACCTGCTGTTTCGCATTTTTGTTCATACGTTAAGTATACCCCCGGGGGGTATATTATGTCAATAACCCTTGTACACAGCCATCTACACACCACATCCTCCCCCGCTTTGCCGCTCGACCGGCTGAATTTCAGTTAAAACCTTCTGATATCCCGAAGCGCTTGAGAAATCCGCGCCGAGCACCTCTTTCGGCGTTGCTTCGCTCCAGTCAATCCCGCGCGAAGCGAGGTAGTTCGCGATCGTAAGGTATGTATCGGGGAACCAGTAGGAATTGACCTGAAGCGCGACGCGGTACATTTCATCCTCGCCTACCCCATTCGCCGCCATGAGCTCTAAGAGGCCAAGCATCGCCATGCCGTGGTTGCAGTCCGGGAAATAGGTCGAATTGCCGCAACAGGGGCGGTAGATGCCCTGGCTCACGCGCTCGACAAGTTTTTGCTGTTCTGGAGTTAGAGTGACGAAACTATGCCGCGAATAGTGCGCCATAGAATCCCCTCTCGATAACGTCCACCCCGCCGTCGAAGCGAACCTATCTGCGCCGCCGTATCGCGGGTCCATCATCGGCCCTGCTTCAAGAACCGGGTTTTTATTCGCAAGTCCAAACGCCCAAAGAAGGTTAAGCATAGTTCCCGAATTTTCCGGCGTGATCTTGACGCTTTCGCCATTGCCGCCCGAAAGCAAGCTCTTTGTTTCTGCGTCCAGTCCCCCGCGGCCGGCATACAATTCCGCGAACTTTTCCGCATCGATGACTCCGGCGCTAACCATCTGCATTCCGAGATCGCCCCATCGGATCGGCAGAGTGACTCCTTCCGAAGGCAGAACTTTTTCTTCAAGCCCTCCGGTCGAGACCTCGGAAGCAACTTTTGTGCCAACCGACGCAAGACCTGGATATTTTAAGCCGGCGGTATATATCCAGGAACCGCCGATTATAAGCGCCGCGAAAACTATGCTTGCGGGGAGTGTATAATCTTTTTGCGGCTTATTTTCTCCCAACGCCGCCTCTGTTTCATTTTTTAGATCTTCGTTCATAATTTTATTTTTTAATTTTTATGCACCGGGAGTAGGAAGCGGACAGCCGCTCTCTTCGGACAATTTTTCCATGCCCTGCTCACCGACGAGTTGCTTGCCGTTGCCCAAAATCCATGTGGGATATCCTTCGATGCCTTTTTCTAGGCAAAGCTTCGGCTCGTCGGGGCACTCGACGTACGGCACAAGACGGAACGAATCGCCGAAAGCGTTTTTTTCATTTTGGCAGTGCGGACACCAATCCGCGCCGTACATTGTCGCGCCTTTTTCCGTGAGACACCGCGCAAAAGCATCGAAGTCGCCGCGTCTCTCTCCACGAAAATAGAACGAAAGAAAGATCGCAGCGGTTATCGCCACTCCGGCCAAGATAATGACTATCAATTTTAGGGTCATTTGCTTAACAGCAATCTTTGAGCGACTTTTTGATGCTTGCTGCTTTCCCTCTGCTACCGTTCGACACGGGCGGCGACATGAAATGGACGAATGCCCAAATCCCGGCAACGGCCGCACCTAAGACAAGCAACCACAATCCCGACAAGACGCCGTAAACGCCAAGAAATCCGGTCGGAATGAAAATCGCTTTCCACAAAACCGCGGAACGGCCGGGAGGCCCTCCTTCGCCAATGCTTCGGCGGGCAAGCATGCGCTTTTCCATGAAATAAGCGAAGCCGACAACCGAGCCGCCCATCGCCATCGTGACGAGCCGAAGCCAATTATCGCCCTCCAAAATGCCGGCGTAAATGCCAACAAGTATCCATACCCAGGTGATCAATACTCCCGCGCAAATCGGACAAATCTTTGCCCAGCCCATTCTGCCCATCAACCAGGCACCGAAAGTGATGAGGATTATCGATGTGAGAAAAATAATTGGAGTGAGCATACTAGAAGAGAAATACTATGACGCCTAAGAGCACCATCGCTATCCCGCCCCAGAGACGCTCTTTGCCGGCCGCAGACCTTTGCCACTCGCGAGCGCGCTCCAAAAGCGCCCCGTTGCTCGCGATAAGAAGAATGATGACGAGCGGCAGAATGAAGATGGCGTTGTAGAGGAGAAGGTACGCCAAACCGCTCACGAAAGTCGCTTGGTCATGAAGCAGCCCCAAGACCATGAGGTATGGACCACCGGTGCATGGGAATTCGCAGAGTCCGACAAGTACACCGAGGGCGAACGCGGCTGGAAGTGTCGCTTTTGCCATAAGCGAACTGATGCCTTCATGTGCGACTTGCGGGATCTTAAGTTTTATCGGAAATGCCGGGAAAAAGTAGTTTATGAGGTTGATGCCGCCCAGTGCGATAAGAAGCGTGGCCCCGACCTTCGCCATGAAGTGCGGCGTGTCGAAGATGTGCAGTGCCTGCAAAATGCCGAGGCCGATGAGCATGTAGACGACGAAAATGCCCGCGATGTAGAAACCGCCAACCTCGAGGATTTTCGAACGCAATCGTCCCAAGCTTAAGAGGAATGCGATCGTAAGAAGAAGAATGGAGAATGCGCAAGGGTTAATGCTGTCTATAAGCGCGGCAACTCCTACAAGCGGCAAAAGCCATTTGCCCTCGCTAGACAGCTCCCAAAGCGCGGAGGCGCCGAAATTCGTGGCACGAAGCAAAAAAACGATGCCGAAGATAACAGTCGCAATCGCAATTAGAATGATTAATTTTTTCATGTTAATTCTGATTTTTCCACGTAAGTCCGCGATCGAGCGAGTCCCGGCTTGGCCGGACGAAGCGAGCCCGTCCGCGTAAGTCCGCGGCCTGCGAAGCAGGCATTATGGGGCGACTAACGCCGTGAAGTTCAATTGCAGGACCTTGCCAGAGTCCGTTTCGACATAAACGGTGCGATCATTCCTGCCCACTCCCGCGGGACCGTGCGCATTCGGATTGAAGATGGCAGCCACCTCGAATTCTTCGCCGGCGCCGACCGTGACGTTCGCCGGAGGCACAAACCCGTGCCCGGGCATGCCAAACGGACCTTTTTGACCAGAAGCGGAGCTGATTGTCGCCGTCGTGCACATACAGGAAGTGTAAACCTTGCTGATCTTAACCGGCTCGGCGGCGGAGCTTTTAACCTTGAAAGCGTGGGTGACGTTGCCATCGGCCATACTGATCTTGCCGAAATCGAAGAATGTCTCTGCGGCTGAAAGAACGCTCCCTGCAGAGCCCACAACCAGAGCTTTCTCGCCTGTTGTGCTGTTCTTCGGCGCGGCAAGTAGGATAAGGCCGACAACGAAGAGAGCGATAACCCCTATTGTTACGAAATAATTTTTTGACATATTTTGGCATCCGAATAGCGCTCGCTCGCACTTCGCACTCGCGAAATCCGAACGCGCCCATCCGAATAGATTAATTTTTGTTAATTTTCTACGACACGAAAAATCCCCTTTCGAGGGGAATGGGAGGACACCGCAAAATATCCTTTTTCGCTAAAAGGACATTCGCGGCGCCCTAAAACAAATTCGGACTATTTTCGTGGAACGAAAGCCAACGCCAAAGGGAAATTTTTTGCGGAGAACTGAAATGGTCTAGCCGCGAAGAAAATATCGGGATAAGTTTGCCGGGAGGCAACCCTGTAGCAAGAGCGAAAAATGCCGCTGCGAGAAGCATGAGCGCGAGAAACGTGGTTAGAGAATTCGCGAGTGTCGCGCGCGCGGCCTTCTCAAAAGCTGAAAGATGGTATGCCGCCACTCCGAACACATCTGTTGACGTGCAAACGCGGCCCTGCAAGGTCGCGGCGATGCAGTTGCCGTGGTCCGCCGCATGACCCATCGCAAAAAAGCCGAAAATGGAAACTGCGGCCAAACTTCCCAAAATAACCGCGGTGAGAAAATTCTTCATCTTGCCTTTATGATAGCAGATTTTTACGATGCGGTCAAGTTGGACTCTTTGCGCCGGGATACAAGCATCAATAGAACTATGAGCGCGAAAGCGGAGAAGGCCATCATCGGAATTGTGATGTAGCCGAAGGTAAGGATGAATCTCTGCGAACAGGCGGCGGAATATCCTGTCGCGGCGCACGGGAGTTCCGGCGCGATGCCGATCTGTAAAAGATAATGATAGCCGGCGATCACGGCACCTATCCCTGAAAGCAAAAGCGCGTAAGGGATGATGTCGCGGCTCTTGCGAAGAAGCGCGAGTCCCAGAAGAAAGACCTGCGGATACATCAAAATGCGCTGATACCAGCAAAGCGTACACGGCGCGTAACCGGCGACCTCCGAATAAAACAAACTGCCGCTCATCGCAATAAGGGCGGCAACGAAAGAAAAAATTATCGCGTTATCGCCGAAGAATTTGAGCTGCGGCGCGAACCGACGACGAGCTAAAAGAGCGACAAGCAAAAAAACCGATATCGCCTGCGCGAGGATCGTTAGAACTGAAAGTATTTGGGTTGCGATTGCTGTCATATTCGTTCTATTCTCTATTCTCTCTACTTTTGCGGAAGCTCACATCCCGTCCGCTCCGCAAGCGTTGCAAGCGGGATCTCGCCCGAAAGACGCGACTTGTCTGCAAACTCCCATGTGGGATAACCGGTTACCTTCGCGTCAACGCAAACAGGCAACTGTCCCCTGCCGTCAGGAGTTGAACATTCAATGTAGGGCAATGACTTTTCCGCCGAACCGAACATCGCTTTTTGGTTCTGGCAGTGCGGACACCAAAATGCGCCGTAGAAAGTGGCCCCTTTTGCCCCAAGGCACTCCGCAAACGCTGTCATTGCGGGCGACGCCGGCGCGCGGTATGTAAGCAAGAAAATGCCGCCGACGGCGACCGCTACCAAAACTATGAAGAGATATTTGCTTTTCATCATATTTATGAATATTAGCAAATTAGAACCAGATTCACCACCCGGACAATCACTACCCTTATAACACAATTGTGTTATAAAGGTAGTAAAAAATTTTTAATCCCTTTTCGAACTTACCGCATGCGCGGGAACCACCGGGGAACGGAATTTTTGTATTGCGGATATTCACTTCCGAAGGCCCGCTCGAGATTGCCTTCTTCATAACCCCTCACCCAGATGTCCCAAAACATGAATAAAATAATTGCGGCGATAACTCCAGCATAAGAACCGAGCACGACCGCCGCGCCCAAAAAGATCAAAACAATGCCAATGTAAAGTGGGTTTCTTGTATAGGCGTATGGGCCGCTCGTTATGAGGCGCCCCTGCGCGGTATATTTTAGAACTTCAACATCGTTCGCGTAAAAAGTGTACGATGCCCAAAAACGGAAAACGAGGCCCGCGCCTATGAGGAGCCAGCCGACGACGCTCGCGAGCAATGACTCGAAATCGGTTAGCCCAAGCCAACCGTCTATGTTCCTGATCAAAGACGCCGCGAAAAACGCGAGCGCGAAGATGAGGACATTAAGAGTGAGAATTTTTAGGATGGACATGGAAACTTTGTGGTAGGAATCGGTCTGGGTTTTAAGGAGCATAAAATTCTTCGGGGTTTTGCAACTCATAAACTTGGTCCTCGGCTGTTCCGGGTCCGTAATCTTCTGGATTCCAATAGGTTGCATCAAGAAAATAGTAAATCGCCATCAGTACGCCGATGCCAAGAAAAATAAAATATATTGTTATCGCATCCGGCTTCTTCATAAATTTGCAGTGATGGTTAGGTGACAATTTTTAATTAGATAATATTTACCAACCCAACGATTTTTTCGAATTCTTCAATTTTTATCGCGCTCTTTCTAGCCGCACTCACAAGGTCGCGTATTGAGATACACTTTACGCGCTGCTTTTCGAGTTGTTTAAGCTGTTTCGGATTCTTGAGTTTCCCATATACAAAAACTCTCTCGTATTTCTTGGTTCCAAAAAACTTTGATACCGCTTTGACTAATTTTGGTTGTCGAAACTTCTTTTTATAGTATTCGATGGCCGACTTAGCTGGCCGTGCCGCAGATTTTCCATATGTAGCCTTGGATCGCAACACACCAGACGGACTAATGCTCACCTGACACTCAATGTGAAAAAACTTGAACTTATCATCTTCCTTACGGATGGCGAGAATATCAGCTTCGCGTACACCCACCTTAAACCCCTGAACGACAAAGTACTTTTGGGTTTGGAAAGCGGCTGCTATCAGTTGTTCGCTTAATAACATGATTTTTTATTAAAAGTTTGTGTTGATGACACAATTTAGGCAGATCGGGCAGGCGAGGTTATCTTTTTTCTATCCTATCTAATGCCAATTCGGCCGCTTTCTGTCTTAAGGCTGTTAAGGTGTTAATGCCCAATATATTTCTAATTTGTTCAATTATTTTTTCTCTTGTCATACTGGTCTCCTCTTTGTTAATTGGCTTCTCATGGCCAAGCACTAAACCGAAGAATCTATATACCTCATCAACAACTCGGCTGCGACGTTCACCGACCGGCAGACTTTCTAGAAGATGCTCTTTAGCGCCAATATTTATCAATGCCATTTCGAACGGTTGAAGGCTTTTTTCAATATCGGTAGTAAGCCACGCAGAATGCTTTATACGAATTCTTACTAAATCACCTCCGATATTCATCGCTTTTTTTGTTGCACCGTCTCGCGTTAATTCTTGCAATCCCTCTTGTGCTCGTTGGATATATTCCTCACAAAACGCAACGTGTTTATCATACGCTACGTCTGCCATGTGCGATGCCGTTCCCAATACAAAATCCTGTTGTCTAATCTGCAATTCGACGGCGCGCTCATGAGTTCGTTCATCTCGCCACAAACTTACCAGGAAAGCACTTAAGGCCCCAGCGCCAGGAATTGATGCAATGCCTCTGAATATTTCTGCAACTGGCAACAACCATGCCGCTAAAAATGACACAACGAAAACAAGTGTGTAACCAATGTAATTTCCTTTCCATTTTACTGATTTTTGTTCGCTCATGATAGCTTAGCTAATTCCTAGGGCGGGCGCTCGATCTTGCCCTTCGACTTCGCTCAGGACATAAGATTTTGTAACGCGCTCTGCGCTAACAAAATCTAATGCGGTGGGGGTGAGATTCGTAATTTTCGGTCTATAGTTTCTTATACCTTGTGCTTCTCCCAAGACCGATGCGTTCGACTTTCTTGAGGCGCAGGAGTTTATCAAGTGCTTGATTGACAGTCGGTCGGGCAACTTTTGCTTTTTTTGCAATCTCGCCGGGAGCGGCCTCCTCAACCATCTCTAAATACTGCCACACCGAAAGCTGCTTCTTTGAAAGAAGTTTTTCAATGTTTTCTTTGGAAAGCAATTCAACCGCCATCTGTGACTGCTTCAAGAAAATAGTAAAAAAGAAATCCAGCCATGGGATGATGGTTTCATTTTCTGTCTTATCCTCCTTTGCTAAAGCTTCGGCGGACAAGAATGTTTTTTGGCTCTGGCGAAGCGCGAAGTAATATTCCGGTTTATTATCTTCAACCAGCTTCTCGTGCGAAATGTAAGGCATATACAAGTACCCCTCTTTGAGCAAAAGAAGATTTGTGAGAACGCGGCTAAGCCGGCCATTACCGTCTTGGAATGGATGGATCTGCAAGAATTCCACAAGAAAGTTGCCAACGATAAGAAGCGGGTGGTGTTTTTTCTCGGCAAGGACTTCTTGGGTCCACTCAACCAGCTCCTGCATTTCCTTGGGGGTCAGATACGCTGGCGTGGTGTCAAAAAGCACGCCAACCGATTCGCCGGCGGCGTTCAGCATATGCACCTTGTTTTCGGTTTTTTTGTAATCGCCTCGGTGGGTCTCGTCCTTCGCAACATGCTTCAAGAGCTCTTTGTGAAAATGCTTAATGGTGCTCTCTGAAAGCTTGAGGGATTTCCAAGAATCAAATATATTTTCGAGTAGCTCGAAGTAGCCCTTCACTTCCTGCTTATCGCGATCAGTAAATTTCTGGATATCAATACCGCGCATCAGTTTCTCTACATCCTCATCAGAAAGACGCGCTCCCTCAATACGAGTTGAAGCCCCGGTTGAAGTAATCAAAACCGATCGCTTGAGACGGCCTAAAACTTGCGGAGAGAGCCGGGCCCCAGCGATCCATTGCCCCTTCAGCTCATCAATTTGTGTTATCTTTGACCAAATCTCCGATGGAATCTGCTGGAGACGCTGGTCAAAACGGTTGTTTTTTGCCATAAATTATCTTATATTTTAACTATATAAGATTATATTAGATTAAGCAATAAGTCAGCTGCCAGGATCTGACATAACGACTATAGCGGATTGTATCCGAAAGTAGCCAGGGAATGAGAATAAAAACAGAAATCGAGCAATTGCTTGCCCGATCCCAATCAATGCTCTACGGAAGCAGGAGGCGCTTTGCTATTCGAACAGCAGTTTTTCCCGCACAAAGCGGTGTCTGTTTGAAAATATCCGAAAGGAACTGATGGAATCAAGTGCCAAATTCTTCTATTTTTTAATTCGTAGTTTTCCAAAAACGCCTCTAAAAAGGTGGGGATAAGTACCATTTGTATACTTTCTAATTATCTTCTATAATAGCATTATGATAACGAAAAAGCAAAAGCAAGTTTTCGATTTCGTAAAAGCATATCGCGTAAAACACGACTATGCCCCCTCTCTTGAGGAGATTAAGCGCAAATTTCGGCTTGCGTCCGTTTCAACTGCGCACTATTACCTAAAAAAACTGCAAGAAGCGGGAGAATTGAAAAAGGAGTTCAATCAGCCGCGCGCTGTTTCAACTATTGATAAAAAGCAAACCATAGAAATACCGATTGTGGGAGCAATCGCCGCCGGGCAGCCCATTGAAACGATTGAAGTACCTGACGAAACTATAACCATTACCAAGGACGAGATAAGTAAACAGGGAAAACATTATGCTTTGCGAGTGCGGGGCAATAGCATGATTGAGGAAGGTATTTTTGATGGAGACGTTGTTGTCATTCGGAAACAAGAAGCTGCGGACAACGGGCAAACAGTAGTTGCGATTATTGACGACAACGAAGCGACTCTCAAAAAACTATACCGAGAAAAAGGCCGCTTCCGACTTCAACCTGCCAACCCGACTCTTTTCCCGATTTATCGCAACGAAGTAGAGGTCCGAGGCGTTGTAGTAAAAATAATCCGCAACCTTGAATCACAGATAGATAAAAACCAATCTGACGAAAAGTACACCCGCCGCATAGATTACTCATGGGATTATCGGGGAGAAAATACCAAAACATACACACATGGAATACATACCTATCCCGCAATGTTTATCCCACAGGTCGCCCGCAGATTGTTAGAAACCTATAGCAAAGAGGGCGACACAATCTGTGATATTTTCTGCGGTTCCGGCACGGCTCTTGTTGAAAGCAGGATTTTGGATAGAAATGCTTACGGAATTGATCTAAATCCGTTGGCTATTTTTCTGGCGAAAGCCAAAACCACGCCAATCAATCCGCAAAAGTTAACAAAAGAGTATTTTGCGTTGCTTGGCAGATTAGAAAAGATTAAGAAAGACGGGATTAAAAAGCCGAATTTTAAGAATCTCGATTTTTGGTTCAAAGAAAAGGCGATAATGAAACTGGCAAAACTTAAAAAAACAATTCAAGAAATAAAAAATCAAGCAATACGAAATTGCTTAATGGTTGCCTTCAGCGAAACCGTTCGCTATGCTTCGAATACCAAAACTGGTGAATTTAAGCTAGTTAGGATCAAGGGCGAGAAACTCGAAAAACATGATCCAGATGTTTTTAGTATTTTTCGCAAAAAAGCGGAGGCAAACATTGCGGGCGTAGGCGAATTTTACAAGGGGGCGAAAAAAGGAGCTTGGACAAAAATTATCTTTGGAGATTCGTCGAAAGACAATAACATCAAAGACAATTCTATAGATTGTATTATCACTTCGCCGCCCTACGGAGATAGCCGGACAACCGTTGCTTATGGCCAATTTTCTCGCTTATCCGCACAATGGATTGATCTTTTCGATGATCCAAACGAAGCATCCGGCATTGATAATAAATTACTTGGTGGTAGGGCCGCTAAAACACTCTCTCATACGCTACCATCAAATTATCTCAATGATACGCTGGATAAAATCGCCAAACAAGATGAAAGCCGCGCAAAAGATGTTTTAAGTTTTTATGTCGGATTAAACGATTGCTTAAAACGGGCATACCAAATACTTAAACCAAAAAAATATTTTTGCCTTGTAATTGGTAATCGGCTTGTAAAACAAGTCCGTATTCCGACTGATTTTATTATCGCAGAATTAAGCGAAAAAATCGGTTTCACTTGCGAAGATATTTTTGTCCGTAATATTCCTGGCAAACGAATGCCGATCAAAAACTCACCGACAAATATTGTGGGCGCACTTGAAGAAACGATGAACAAAGAAAGTGTCGTTGTTTTGCGAAAAAACTAGAGAATCCGCTTGTGCGTTTTGAACAGCAGCGGGAATGTTTTTTCCGAAAGGCGGGTTAAACGGAAAGCCGAACCATGGTCGTGCGGTTTTCCGATATTTTTTCCACTTCGATAAACTCCCAGTCGTATGTCATATTTAGATAATGATAGAAATTTGGTGGGGTCAATGCTTTTAAGCAGCCATGCTTCTTTGTAGTGAAAATATTCTTGATTTCTTATTTTCTTGCAATCCGCAAATACCAATATCAAACCGTCTCCTATTTTTTCAGTAGCCTTTTGTTTTAAAAAAGCTAGAGTGTAATATCCTAGAACCCTTCTGTTCTTCATGATCAGCAGTTTTCCTTGTGCCCGATCAATTTGGCAATGGAAACCACGACTATTCTTTTTCCCGCTGGTGATAGTTTGATGTAATATTTTATGTTCTGGATATTCGGGGTCTGGATATCCAAACTTTGATAATATCTCCGCATTCGTGATTCCTTCCGGCTTTTTCGTAAAAAGTGTCATCATAGAAATCGTTCCCATTCTTTGAGATTTGAGTTCCATGACCCCAAAATCTGGGAGCGCGATGTTGTTTTCGGTGATACCCAAATAATCTTCAAGGGTTTTGCCGATACCTGTATTATGTGCTCGATTAGATTTAACCCATCCTTTACTGGATAGTGCTTTAAGAGTTTTTTCAATTTTTGATAACGTCCATCTCTGCATACTGTTTCAAAATATTTTTATTTTACTTCGGTTCTAACTTGGACATCTAGCGGTG
>ERZ1292632.118-Hain-H43-01um-R2-118-length-78381-cov-29_pt1 | contig 78381 bp, 56 predicted proteins | sample MGYA00564407_ERZ1292632 | MGnify/ENA primary metagenome ERZ1292632 (study PRJEB36523, sample SAMEA6512637) | groundwater metagenome | collected 2019-01-08 | study: AquaDiva: Metagenomics assemblies of 32 groundwater samples | reverse complement strand
GACGGCTACGGCTCCGGCGACGGCTACGGCTACGGCTCCGGCGACGGCTCCGGCTACGGCTACGGCGACGGCTACGGCTACGGCTACGGCTACGGCTCCGGCTCCGGCTACGGCTACGGCTACGGCTACGGCTACGGCGACGGCTACGGCGACGGCTACGGCGACGGCGACGGCTAACATGAACTTCTCCCACATTATTTCCGCGCTCGCTGGGATCGGCGGCTACATCGTCTTGCAAGTGACGATGGACTACATAGACCGCAGCGGCGATACTCAGGTCGCCCAGGCTTGCGTAAAGCAGCAGGTCAAGGGCGTGTGGACTGAGGCGAGTTGCGCGAGGGCGAAGAAATGACGCGGTGGTACATCTACGGATTCAAGGGCCGCGACTTGTTCTTCGGGCGCGTTGCCGCTGTTCCTACTGGTCCCGGTGGGATAATCACTCAATACCGCCGCGCTGGTTGGCGCGTACATTGGAGGCGCATCAAATGATCGCTCGCCTGATTTGCTGGTACAAAGGACATCGGCGCGGAGTGCGCGTCCACCCATCCATGACCGTCAATCCGGTTGCGGTCAACAGCCCGGAGGCGACGTTTCAATGCCCGCGCTGCAAGGCGGCGTGGACGCGGAAGGTGAAGAAGTGAGCAACGATACGCCCTGCCGCGTATCCGCAGACCTCCGCGCTTACGAAGCCGAGCAGGACCGTCTTGAGCGTGAATGGCAACTCGGCAAAGCGGGCCGCGAAGTGCAAGCCGCCGAAGATTGCATGGACGCGGCGAAACTGAAGGCGATGTTGCAGGACGAGGATCTAGCGCACCCGCTCGCTTCCCTGATGCAAGACCTAGAACTTGGCGCGGATTTGGAATACAGCGTTGGGAAGCTGAAAGCGCGGCTTGTGGAGATGCTACTTGAGCACATCTGACCGCATACGCTTTAGCCATCTTCGCGCTTACGGGCGCTCGCCAGCGCACGGCCTCTACGCTCGCACGCACGATATGGCGCCAACAGCCGCCATGCAGCGCGGGACGGGCCTGCACGCCATGCTATTCAAGACGAAGCCCGTCGTCGGTTATGACGGTACAAGGCGCGGGAAGGATTGGGAGGCGTTCAAGGCCGATCATCCGAAGGACGAAATACTGCCCGCAACCGATTTCGCCAAGGCCGAGGCGATGGTCGCATCCGTGCGCGCCTGCAAGCTCGCGCAGCCCTTCCTTGAAGGCGTGTACGAGGAGACTCTTGCCTTCACTTGGTACGGCATGAATTGCCGCGTCACCCCGGATGTGCGCGGGCGCGACTTCGTGACGGAACTGAAAAGCTGCCCTAACGCATCGCCAGAGAGATTCATCTGGCATTCGCTGCGCATGGCTTATCACGCGCAGTTGAAATGGCAGATGACGGGGATGGAGATCATCACGCTCAATCCCGTGAAGTCCGCCTACGTCATCGCCGTCGAATACAACGCGCCATTCGTTGTGCAGGTATTCAAGGCAACCGAGGGCGCGCTGCAAGTCGGCGCTCGGCAACTCGCCGCTTGGATGGAGCGCCTGAAGGTCTGCGAAGCGTCGAATGCGTACCCGGCCTATACGGAAACGATAGCGCCCCTTGATGTTCCACAAGACGTTGAACTCGATTACGGAGATGAAAATGACTGATTACCGCAGCCTATATGACCGCGACTACATCGGCGCTTGGGACTTGGAAGGTAAGGACGTGACGGTGACGATTGCTACCGTGAAGGGCGGCGAACTCACGGCTATTGGCGGGCGCAAGTCCAAGAAGCCGATCATCCACTTCGCGGGCAAGGAGAAGGGCATGATCGTCAACAAAACGAACGCGAAAACGATTGCCGCCATGTACGGAAACCTCGTGGAAGCGTGGGTGGATAAGCGCATCACCCTCTTTACCTCGATGACGCGAAACCCGGAAGGCGGCGGCGATGTAGAATGTATTCGCGTGCGGCCCTCGATTCCCGTAGACAAGAAGCATGCGTAACGATCAGCCCCCGGCAGGGAGCGGCAATTCCGCCGCGATTTTCTCCTCCTCCCCTGTCCCTGCCGGTGGGCTGACCATCCATGGGCCGTAGCCAGCGCATGAAGGGAGCATCAGGCGAGCGCGAACTGTGCGGCATACTGCAAGATGCGCTCGGCATCGAGGTCAAGCGCAGGCTAGGTCAGGCCCGCGATTCGGGCTTCGACATCGCGCTCCCCGGCTTCTCCGTCGAGTGCAAGCGGCGCGCGAAGGTCGCCATCCTCTACGAAGCACTCGCGCAAGCGATGAGCGGCCCTGATACGCCCGCACTGATGCTGCGCGCAGACGGTAAGGATTGGCTCGTGGTGCTGCACCTTCCAGACTTTATTAGGCTTGCGCGTGAGGAGATAGTTGCGCGTCTTGGTAAAGTGGCATGAACATCGCAATAATCCCCGCTCGTGGCGGCTCCAAGCGGATGCCGCGCAAGAATATCAGCGACTTTCACGGACAGCCGATCATCTACTATCCGATCAAGGTTGCGCTAGATAGCGGCTTGTTTGAGCGCGTGTTCGTGTCCACCGAGGACGCAGAGATAGCCGACGTTGCCAAACGTGGCGGCGCCGAGATCGTCGAGCGGCCTCTAGCGCTTGCAGATGACCACACCGGCACCCAGGCGGTGATGCGCCATGCGCTAGAGTGCCTGCGCACTATGGACGTATTCCCGGAATTTGCCTGCTGCATCTACGCCACCACTCCGTTCTTGCACAAGAACTACCTCATCGAAGGTTGGAAGATGATGGCGCATCAGTCGAAACCGCCGTATGCGTTTTCGGTGAAGCGTTACGACTCCGCGATCCAGAGATCCTTGCGGAGAAATAAACAGGGCCAGATGGAGATCGTTTGGCCGCAATTCGCCGACACCAGATCGCAGGACCTTGAGCCGCGCTGGCGCGATGCAGGGCAGTTCTATTGGGGTCGCCCTGAAGCATTCATGCAGGATGTGCCGATTTTCAAGTCCGGCGCAATGGGAGTACCGATGCCGCACTTCATGGCAATCGACATCGATGATCAGGATGACTGGAAATTCGCCAGTTTCGTCTATGCAGGCATGCGCGCAGCCGGGCAGCTACCATGAGGACCGCGCAGGAACGCGCCTGGGCCGGAACGCTAGGTGACGAATACACCGCAAGGAATCGCGTGGATTGGCGTAAGCGCCTCCCATTCTGGCGAAAGATCATGGACTCAACCGGCGCACGTTCGGTGCTGGAGGCGGGCTGCAACGCGGGGTGGAACCTGACAGCGATATGCCAAGTTGCGCCTCGGGCTGAGGTTCGCGGCTTCGATGTCAACGCGCTGGCGGTGGCGCAGGCGCGAACCGCCGGATGTAATGCGCTGATAGGCACTGTGGATAACCAGTGGGAACTATGGCTAGGCCAATATGAATTAGTCTTCACCGCTGGAACGCTCATCCACGTTCCGCCTGATGCCCTGCAACCGATGATGAAGCGCCTGATTGAACTAAGCTCACAGTACGTTCTCGCAATCGAGTATCGCGCCGACTTCGAGGAAGAACCCGTGGTGTACCGTGGGCAGACTGACCTGCTATGGCGGCGTCCGTTCGGGAAGTTGTACGAGAACATGGGATTGAAACTACTGCATACTGGTGTGGCGACAGGATGGGACAGGGCAACCTATTGGCTCTTGGAAAAATGTTGATCTATAAGATCACCAATGTTGCAAATGGCAAGGTCTACGTCGGCAAGACAAATGATCTTGGGAGGAGGACTAAAGATCACTTCAGGAAGCGGCGGGGATTTATTGGGAAGGCCATACAAAAATATGGCGTGGATAATTTCATCATAGAAACCCTAGCCGATAACATCCACGACGAGGTCGAATTGAACCGTCTGGAGATCGCGTGGATTTCAGTTTATCAGTCCTCTAATGATCAATTTGGGTACAACCTGACACTTGGCGGAGATGGTGGCCTTCTTAGTCAAGAAATGCGAATGAAGCGCTCAGGGGCAAATGCGCCGATGTTTGGGAAGAAACACACACAGGATTCCCGCGATAAGATGAGTAGGTCAAGAAAAGGAAAGCAACCCACTGAGAAACAGTGGGAGTCGCTACGCAAATCATGGGCATTAAGACGCGGCACCAAATTGAGCACAGAGCACAAGGCAAGAATCGCCTCAGCTCATGTTGGTATGAGGGCGTCCGAGGAGACGAAGGCGAAACTACGCAAGCCGAAAACAGAAAAACACCGCGCTAATCTGCGCCGGTCATTCAGGGACAGAAAACTCACGCGGATGATCGAATTTGCAGGAGAGTGCCATCCTTTAGCTGAATGGGCGCGCAGAGCCGGTATAACGACAGAAGGGCTTAGATACCGTCTCGATAGCGAATGGCCTCTTGACGTAGCGTTGACTAAACCGGCATGCGATGGTCGATTCCGCGCAAGGGATGAGAAATGATCCGTTGCTCGCGCTGTATATACCCTGACACGCGCCCGGATACGCATTTCGTCAACGGGGTGTGTTCAGGATGCTTGTCGTTTGCAGAACGCGCAAACATCGACTGGAGCGCGAGACTAGATACCTTGAAAGCAATGCTCTCTGAGAATAGAGGCGGCGGTCGCTACGACTGCGTGGTGCCGGTATCTGGCGGAAAGGACTCAACCGCCCAAGTTCTAAAACTGAAGGAACTCGGCGCTCGCGTGTTGGCAGTAAACGCCGGGACAGACATGCTTTCCGACATTGGGCGGCGCAACCTTGATAACCTGAAAAGATTTTGCGACTTGATTGAGTGGACGCCATGCGTGGAAGTACGCAAAAAGCTAGTCCGCATCGGGCTGTTCGAGGTTGGAGACATGTCCTACCCGGAACATCTTGCAATCTGGGCGATCCCGACTCGGATAGCCTGCTTGATGAAGATCCCTCTAGTGGTATGGGGCGAGCAGCCGCAGCGTGAGTACGCAACCCCGGCTGGGGTGCCGCCTGCGACGCGATTAGATGCCGCCTGGGTCGCGCAGTTCGGTGGAATGCTGGGGCTGCGCTTGCCAGACCTAATAGGTAAGGATGGTCTGACTGAGGCCGATTTATCCCCGTTCTGGTTCCCGTATGATTCAGAACTAGCAGCCGCCAAAGTACAAGGCATCTGGCTTAGCGATTACATTGATTGGGATGGATGGCGCAATGCTTTCATCGCGCAGCAGCATGGCTTTGAATGTTTGCCGCATCCCGTCGAAACGTCTCTGGCCAATTACGAAAACTTGGATAATAGGGTCACTGTTCTCAGGGATTGGCTAAGATTTTTGAAATACGGCTACAGTCGAGCCACTGATATTGCATGTAACCACATCCGTAGGGGTCGGCTAACAAGGGAGGAAGGGCTAAGATTGGCGGAAGCGGCAGAGAAATTTCCAGAGACCAGCCTCGGCATGCCGATTGCCGACGTACTGGCGTATTTCGGTCTAACACGCGCTGAGTTCGTGCGAGAGTGCGAAAAATGGGATCGACGTGGGCCTCGCGCATAGAATTATCCCCGTGGTATTGATGAAGGGCCGCACCATCTTCAAGGGCCAGCGGTTCCGTGCTGACCGCGTGATTGGCCATGCTCGGCAATTCGTACAAGTGCAGGCGCGCCGCGAAGTTGATGAACTCATCATCTTGGACGTCATCGCGACGCTAGAAGGCCGTGGTCCTGATCTCGCGCTTGTCGAAGAACTCGCGGCGGCGCTATTCAGCCCGCTTACGGTAGGCGGCGGGGTGTCCTCCATAGAGGACGTTAGGGCGCTGCTACGGGCAGGGGCGGACAAGGTAGTGATCGGAACGGCGGCGCACGAACTAAAGACCGAAGGCCGCAGCCTAATCCGTGAGGCTGCAAAACTAGCCGGGAGTCAAGCGATAGTGGTGGCGGTAGACGTGAAGGGCGGCGACGTAGTTTCACATTGCGGGACCAAGACACCGCCTCCTGGGTGGACTCCCGAGGGCTTCGCGCAGTTCATGGAGCACTGCGGCGCGGGGGAGATACTGCTTCAGTCGGTTGACCGCGAAGGAACAATGCTCGGCTATGACCTAGACCTGATCCGCCAAGTCGCCAGCGCAGTCAGTATCCCGGTCGTGGCGCACGGCGGCTGCTCTAGTTACGCCGACATGCTCGCCGCGATTGAGGCCGGGGCAAGCGCGGTGGCGGCTGGGGCGTTATGGCAATTTACGGACGCGACGCCAAAGGATGCGGCGCGCTACCTGCTGGAACACGGCATAGAGGCGCGGGGATGAGCCAGCGCGCATTGAAGGCGCTCTACGATAGAGGCGTAAACATCAGCGCCCACCTGCGCGGGAACGGACATTCGACGCCGGAAGCCATCGAGATATCCTACGATTTGCAGGCGGGTAGTTACATTGCCGAGCTTGCTGATCCGGCTTTCGCACAATTCAATGTAGATCGGGCTAGAGCAATCGCGCGCATCATTCGCGGGCTATGCACCCCAGCATCAATTCTTGAAGCAGGCGTCGGGGACGGAACAACGCTCGCGGCAGTCGTGAATAGTATGGACGACGATTACTTACGCGTCTATGGCTTCGACCTATCCTGGTCGCGCGCGGCTTATGCGAAGAATTGGCTTCGTCTTGTGGAGACCGAACATCCAACGATCTGCACGGGAGATCTGCGCCACATCCCGTTTGCCGACGATTCGATTGACGTTGTTTACACGGCGCATTCGATTGAACCAAATCGCGGTAGCGAGGTGACGATACTGCGGGAGCTATACCGCGTCACGCGCCAGTACCTTCTGCTGCTAGAGCCAGCCTACGAGCTTTGCAGCACCGAAGCGCGAGCGCGCATGGACCGGCACGGCTATTGCCGGGGCATAGCGGAAACAGCGCGCTCGCTCGGATACAGCGTGCTTGAGCATCGCTTGTTCGAGCATTCGCGGCCTCTCATCAATCCGACCGCGCTCACGCTGATTCGCAAGGATAGCCGCGCGCCGTTGCCCGCGCATGCACTAGCGTGCCCCAGGTTCAAGACGCCGCTCAAGGATATCGCGGGCGCGCTCTATAGCAGTGAGGCGCTCGCTGTCTACCCCGTAATCGGCGGGATTCCTTGCTTGAGGATCGAGAAAGCGATTCTTGCTAGCAAGTACGCTGAGATTATGGGCGCGATTAAGTAGGCTACTTCAGTTTAGGCTGCGGCTGGTGGTTTCTTGTACCGAACCACCAAAGGATACAGGTCGTGGTGAGGTAGAGAATCGTATCCACGACCTTAGTCCAAGCAGCAAGCGCAGTCTCCATGTCCAAATCTTCTGCGCCGAGTACGTTGCGCACCTGATACCAAACGTAGGTGGTTAGGGCGCAGAGATAGAGTGTGAGCATCGGGCGTACAATCCCGCGCAACATGTCGGTTATAACCATCAGCCACCGCTGACCCCAGCTTAACTCCCCGGTCGCATAGCGTTCAGGTTCTTTGAATAGCGAAGAACTGAAGGCCGCAGAAGCCGCTACGTCTTTCGCTGTTTCACCTTCGGTTTCCGCCACCTTGAGCTTCCCGGCATACTCAGCCTGCGTTATCTGGATGTCGAGCTGTCGCTTGGCTAACTCCTGTTCCCCGCGCTGCTTCTCGATAGCCATGTCCAACTTCTTGTTCTGGTGATCGGCGTAGCGTTGAATCGCCGCTCCGAATAGGCCAGTAACGCCGCCAGAGAACACCGAACCGAGAATTGTTGCGAGGATTTCCATTAGCTGATCTCCAAAGTAAACGGCCTGCCTGCAAAGTGTTCCTCAAATCTCCTGATCGCTGGCACAGACACTAACAGCGCCTTCTGTCCGTCAATCCAGCCGAGCTTTTCCCCTAGTGCGATGCAGCCGTTGAGTTGGCACATTGGCGGCGGGTTCTTCATCAAATTCGCAGAATGGAAACGAATACCACTCCTGCGATCAACGCCAGCAATAAGATACAGCCTACGTCGAAAACGAACTGATGGCGTAAATACGCATTGATACGTTCCAGCAGGGATGCACGAAACATTGGGCGCATTGTCTCTCCAGGGGAGTTCTCCAGATAGGAGGCGTAATCTTCCAGCGACGAACTGACCAAACGTCCCTTCATCGCTTTGATCTTTGCGTAGTAGGAAAGCATCGGGCATTAACGGTGATACCCCTGCGTGAACATCACAATGGCCACTAGCGCACCAAACAGGGCTACCAGTATTCCGCGCATCGTCCACTTGCCGAATTCGGAAAACTTGTGGTCAAGCCATTCGTTGAGCGCTTCCTTGAAGATGCGCTTTGCCTCCGCCTCCTTGAATACGTTTGCCGCGAGTGCTTTGGCAATTCGTGTGAGTTCTTCGTCGTGAAGGGTCATGCCTTTGCCAACTCCGCTTTTAGTTCCTCGGGCGTCAGGCCGTATGCCGTAGCGAGAGCGGTAAACTTTTCTGCGGTCGTTAGCACACGAGGCGCTGGCGCGGGTAAAGGTTCCGCTGCCATCCAGCGATCTATATACACCTGGTACAGCGAGATGATGGTCAAATCGGCCTGCCCTTTGTCCGTCTCGGCCTTGAACCAGATGCGACCCTTACCTGCTACGGAGTCGAATTGGATGGCATGAACAGTAGCATCCAAATCGGAAACATCAACTGATCTGAATACGCCATCTACTCCAACTACCGCATCCTCTTTGACAATGGAAATTTTCATGTCGCCCTCACAGTTTAATCATCGCGTTGACAAATGCGGTCGGCTGCATGTTTTGGTGAGCTGTGCCGCTGCCAGTCGAAGACGAAGAGCGCGTTGTATCTGATGCCGCAGCGGCAACAGAAGCGTAGGTAGCTGCTCCCGTACCACTGGAGTCTGACACTATGTGCGTATGCGCCGCGAGTTCGCCTGTCACCAGAGGATGCGTTTCCACGCCAGTCGTCAGTCCAAGCGCTCGGCTGGTCAGGCCCGAACCAGCCCCCGCAGACCCGAACGCCCTGCCGAGCATCTTCGTCAGCGCGATAGTCTTATCCGCCGCGTAGTCGGCGGCGGCATTGGCTCCTCGGCCACCTGACACCGCCGCTTGCGCATCGGCGACGTTGTTCCAAAGTAGTGTAAAGAGGTCAACGGTATCAGCGTTCGCTCGCGTTGTGCCGCCTGAAGCAGCGTTGCCGATGGTGCCGTCGTTGCACATCACCCATCCGGTATCGGCTGTAGTTTTGAGGGTGAGCTTTACGTCTCCGGTGGTGAATCCGGTTCTCGTTACGTCATCAATCGTAATATTTCGGTCTGGTATAGTAACTACGCGCGTCGTGGCTGTCGTGAAACCGTCCACTTCGAAGCGCAGTTTCTTCGTCTTGTCTGCCGAGCCGCTGACAATCGGGTAAGCATCCGTGATGAGCGGCGTCGAAGGATTGGACGCGGAAAGGACGCCGTAGCTGACGGCGCTCAAGCCAGAATCTAAGGTGCTTGAATCGTTGACGACTGTAACAGTCGTGAGCGTGGTATAGGCGGAAATGCTGATCGTCGAATAGATCGTGCCTCCGGTATTCGTCGTCTTGATTCTGCGCCCGACGTTGTAGGTGGAGGTCACATCGCCGACTAGCGTGAAAGACGTTCCAGATACGTAGGCCGGCGTTGCGCCTGTTACCCACTGATCTAGCGTAATGCTCGAATCGTTGATGAGTTCAAGGTTATCGCGCGTCCAGACGGTGACGCCAGCGGAAGTCTTGAGGACGGCTTTGTAGCTAACGCCGTCCGTTCCCCAAATCTGGACTACGTTCCCGCCGCTTGAGGGATAGCCGCCTGTGCCGAGGACGACAGGATTCGCGTTAAGAGTGCCGCCCGCGCTGGTGGTGTAGGTGTCGGAAAGAGTGGACGAACCGGCGATGTAAAAGTACAAAAGCCCGGACGATAGCGGATTGCCGCTCGCATCAATGAACGGGGCATCGTTTCCTACAGGCATTAATCCAAGTGAAATGACACTCTCCTTGAGGTATGATCGCCATTCGTGGAGCACTCAACGCTGTTCGCGCTCATCAGACCGTTCGCACACATTCTCATTTTCGCGCTAATCATTTCCCCGCTCGCTTTCCTGATTGAGTCCTGCTGCCGCGCTGCCTGCCGCCGCTGGTGCCGCGCGCCCGAGCATCCCCTGCGCTGGCAACGGGAGCGGCGCTCCAGCTTTCGCGGCTGAACCGACCAGCAATTCCGCGACCTGTTTACGCGCGTTTTGGTCATCGTAGAGAGTTTTCCCGGCCTTGAAAGCAAGCCGCGTCATGGAAAGCAGGCTTCCAAGGAACGGCGTATTGCCGATCTTCTTCATTAGTTCCGCAAGCGCCGCCGTGGTATGCGAATGATTCACGTCCGAAAACGCTACTTCCTCAGTCAAATCCTTCGATGCGCGTTGCAGGGTGCGCAGCGCCCCGATCTCATCAGGCGACAGGATTAGGTGCAGCTTCTCAGGCGGGATGCTATCGAGCCATTTACCGAACACCGCGCCGCTAAAGCGCGCTTCCTTGTTTGCGACCTTGAACGCGAGATCATCGAGGCTATTAGAGTTCGTCGCCTTGAGAAGCGCGGTATCCAGTAGGTGCCCCTTAACGTCCTTCATCGCCTGCGCGCCATCCGGCGTTTTCAGCAATTCCGCTTTCATCGCTCGCACGTCTCGCACATCGGCATCGAAGAAGAATTTCTTGACGAACCGATCCGGGGCGGCTTCATCGAGTGCGGCGGTGATGCCCTTGCCCGCGCGCTGATCCGCGAACCGTTCGGCAGCGGCTTTGCGGGCCGTCACTAGGGCTTCCGAGGACTTGAGGCCTGATTCTGGAACGTCCAGTAGCGATTCGTTGAGCGCGCTCTTAATCGTCGCAATCGCCTTGGACGCTGGGCCGAAGCCAGGATTGTTGTTGTTCAGCACACGGTTAAAAAGATCCGCGTCCTTGACCGTTAGATTGCGCGTTACCTTGCCTTCCAGGAACCCGAATTCCTTAAGCCGCGTCACGACGCCCGGAGCGTCCTTTTGCAACGCATCGAAAAGGCCGTCATCAATGACTTTCCCCAGCGCCTCGGTGAGCTTCGTCTGCGGGACTCGCGTGTACTCGCCCCCCGCTGCCCGGTAGGCATCATAAAGGCCGCTGACCGCATTTTCCTTCGCCGCGTCCTGCGACTTGAGAACGCCGATTACCGACTCCCCGGCCTCCAGCGCCGTAGCGGTCTTTCCACCGCCCTGCGAGCGCAGCTTTTGCAGGTAGTCGGTCATGGCGAGCGCATTATCGCGGTGCCGCTGCATGATCGCCTCCCCCCCTGGACCGCCGCGCAGGTTCGCTTCCTGCTGCCAATCCTTCGGTGCGCGGGTGATGCTCGCGCGCGTGGGTTTGGCCCCTACCTGCTCGATCAGCGCCTTGTTGGCGAGCATCGCGTCATCGAGGGTGCCGCCGACCGATAGCGCCTTTTGAGCGTCTGCGGCGAGGGATGCCTGTACCTCGGAAGTAAGCTTGCCCCAATCCACCCCTTCCTTCTGCAATTTCGATGCCAGTTCAGCCACAATTCCTTGCTGCTGTGCAGCAGAGGCAGCAGAAGTCCCCGGAGTCAGCAATTCGCGTATTTTCCCGCCTGCTTGGCGAAGTCCACGCCCAACAACCGGGACAGCACCTCCCACAAGGCCACCAATCGTCGCCTGCCCGCCGCCAGAGCCGTCCTCGGGGGTGAACATCGCCCCGCTCGCAGCAGCGCCCTGAGCGGCCCCTGACGCGATTCTAGGGCCAAGCCTAGCTGCACCACCCCCGGGGATCAGCATGGCGGGGAGCGTCATCCCGACGTTCCCGACAAGCCGCGCGGCATCTATGCCGTCAGGCGCAAGGTTTGCCTCGTAACGGGCCTCTTCCTCGGTTTTTTCAGCTGTGTAGGGGGCGTATTCGTCAGAGCCGGTAGCCAAGTCCTTGATCCTGAGCCCGACCTGAGTTGCCCCCTGCGTTACGTCTGCGACACCGCGCCCGAGGCGTTCCCTGCCCGTAGGCGCTGTTTCCGACCTGATTTTCTGCCGGAACATGACCTCCTCCGGGCTGCGCGTAGATGGAGCCTTTGCAGCCATGCGCGGCAGAATATCGTTCTCGATGGCGAACTTGATCTGATCTGGCGGCATTCCTTCGGGGAAATGCACACGCCCGACGCCTTCAATGTTGACTACCGGCACTATTGCCCCACTCCATAGTTAAACGAGCCATCAGGGTTTTGCGTGAGGACGCCGCCGATCTTGCCGCTGGTATCTGGACGAGTGCGGGCACGCGCGGCACGCTCTTTCGCCGCAGCAAGGTCAGTTTTGATGCGACCGATTGATGCCTTGAATTCCTTCTCGCCCATATCTTCATTGAGCGCCCCAACAGCAGCAGATAACTTAGCGCCCTCTGCATCGGATAGCGCACCCATGCCTTTCAACTGCTGCACCATCGGCAGGAACGTCTGCGCCTTGAATGTTTCCAGTTCGCGCATGAAGCCAGCGCGATTCGTACCGGGGACTGGGCCGACGAAAGGAACAAGTGTTTTACCTAATCCAGCGCCCACGGCAGCTTGAAATCCTGGGTGCGGCGCAACGTATCCTTCATCTCCCGGTTTCCCTTTTCCGCCAAGCCGGTCAAGCGTTGCAATGGCCGTGTCGTAAGATGCCATCGCTTGTTCTTGCGCGGCGTTCTTCGTTCCGATTGTGCTTTCCAACTCTCGCTGCTTTAGCGCAGCCGTTGCTGCGGAAACTGCATTCGCTTCGCGCTGCCGGGTATCGGTCATGGTTTGCCCGCGCTCGGTCGTTGCCCGTCCCGCTTCGGCGGTCGCAGCAGTCATATTCTGCCCGCGCTCGGTAGTCGCCCGCCCCTTCTGCGCTTCGATCTGCTTAAGGAATTCATCGCCGGTCGTAAGGAATTGTTGCTTCACGGCAGGATCGAGCAGGTTCGGAACTTGCATCTTTCCTGGGGGCAACTTGAAGCGTTGCTCGTACCACTTCGCGGCGTCCCTAAGTTGCGCCATGCCTGCCTCGTCAACAACGCCAGCCGCCAGATCGCGGATCTGTCTTGTCGCGGCGGCGAAAGTTTCGAGTTCCGTTTTGTTAATCTCGCCTTTCGTTTTCTGCGTGTCGAGGCCAAGTTTTTCCGCAGCCATCGCAGGCTTCACAAGCCCACGCTCGTAAAGGAGGCCGCGCAGTTTCACCGGATCGCCGCCGGACTCCCGGTAAGCCGCTTCGGTCGCCGCTTCGTCCGCAATGCTCTTTTGCAACTGCGCTCGTTGAATGTCCTGCAATTCCCCGGCACCGGCGAGATTACGAATCTGCATCGCCTGCCCATAAGACTCAAGTGGTCCAGGGCCAGGCGATGGCTGGCGAATCAGGCCGTAAATACTCGCATCTGCGACCATCAGTAATACCCCGCGCTGAAGTTAGGTTGAGACAAATTGCCCCTGCTCGTCATAATCTTGTCCAGCATCGCGTTCTGTCCGTACCAGTTGGCAATCGTATTCCCAGCACCGCTAACTGCATTGCCACCAGCAATAGCAGCCGCCCCGCGCGCGTTACCGGAGCCAGTAACTAGGTTCCCGATGGTGGCAGCAGTTTGACCTCCAAGTGCGGCTCCTGTTGTCGTTGCCGTTTGTCCGGTTCCAGCGACTCCTGCAAAGCGGTTAAAGGTGCGATCCTGGTCGCCGTAGAAGCGCGAATATGAATCCCCAGCCTTCTGCCCTGTGTAGTCGGAAGCGTAGCGCGTCAACGCCTTCAGTTGCGCGCCTGAATTTCGATTTCCCCGTGCGCCTGCCATGCGGTCAAGCGCTTTCGTCCCCTCATCGAGTCCGAATTGATAGCTTGCCTTTGTGACCGGATCGTCCCAAAAATCGGCGAGCGTGAATTTTCGGTTTAGATCGCCGCTACCGCCATTCAAACCAAGGAGATTCGCTTGCTCAGTAACAGCAGCGCCCCCTGCGCTCGTATAGGGCGCTAGATCCTCGCGCGTGATGTCATATTGTCGCCGTTGTTCTGCGGTCGCGTCCTGAGAAGCCTGCCCCTGGATTCTCGATGCATCCTTGGCGGCTCCCGATTGAATGACTCCACCGATTACTGAGCCGCCTACTACGGCTGCCGCTACCCAAGACATGATTTAGTCTCCTTGTGTTCGATCAACCGGCAGAAGTTGAGATACTCTTGTTCGCTCTGTGCGATGAATTCCTGTTCTATTTTCTCAACGTCAGTCTCGTTAGTGCCGTGAACCGTGAGCCATATTGTGTTCTCATGCGCGTAGGCAATACGCTTTGTTCCAGCCGGAGAAACAATGATGAATGGTGGCCTTACGCGCTTGATACCATCTTCCGTTAATACGGACAAGTCGCCAGAGACCAGCACATTCAGTTGCGAATATTTGTGGATCTTACCAGTCAGAATAGTACCCTTCGGAATGAAAATCTCGCGCCCGTAGACGCCCTTCGAGAAATAATGCCGAACGGGTATTTCCACCTGCTCGCGGGCTAATAGCACTTCCTCTGCGCGGAATACCTTTTCTCGCAAGGCGGCGGCTGGTAGCGGCGCGGACGTAACGACGTTCATACCACCTTCCACCACTGCACCCCGTTACTAGCGAATGCTGCCACCGCGTACTGCGTCGTCGTCGTCCACGTCGCGGCACCGTCGATGTTCGAGCCGTTGCCGTCTACCGTGCGCGTTCCGCCGCCCGCATTGATCGCCTTGCAGAAAATAATTTTATCCATCGCCTTCGCCGCCGTGGGGAGCGTCAGCGTGATATTCCCGTTGATGAGGATTACGCTATCGGTGAGCGTCGCGGTGTAGGCCGTTGTGATCGTCTTGACCGGCGCGTTCAGGAGGTACGCAAGCTGTCTCCAGGCCTGCGTGAACCAGTTCCCCCAAGGGCGCGGCCATACGGCCATGCGATCTCCTGCGGGAAGCGCGGATTGCAGCGGAGGCGTTCCGAGTACCATTTCAGCTTCTCACGTTCATGGCGGCGAAGGCGATCACAACCTTGATGGGGTCCGAAATGCGAATTTTGAAAGTCCAATCGCGCGCCATGCCGAGCCTGCGCCAGATCGCGCGTGTGCGGTACTTCCCGATAGCGCCGAGCGTCGTCCACATCTCCGCGCCCCAAGTATTTCCGCCGTCCTTCGACACGCTTAACATCGCTTGAGGGTTCGAGCCTTGGCCACTGGTGAGTCCGATTCCAGTGGAAAAGTCTATGAAAAGTTCGTCCACTACCACCGGCAGGTTCGAGTTGAAGATATGCCGCGAAATTATTTCTCGCGCGATGGCCGTACCCGCGTCGGTGTAGACATCTGGATCGAGTGAATAGACGTTCCCATTCGTGTGATCTCCTACAAGAGTGCGACCAAGGAAATCAAGCCGCATGTCCGCGCGGTGCCGCGCACCGCTCAAGCCGTATTCCAGCGGCGACCACAAGTTTGTCGAAGCATCGAAGAGCCATGATTTTCCAGCACCCGGAAAGTTGACTTGCAACATCGGGTGCCCGCCGAGCATGTAGGAAAACGCCGTCGCGTCCGCTACCGTCGCGTATCCGGCGATGAGCGAATCCAATTCCTGCGAGCTAAGGGGCCTCGGAACATAGCCTTGAATGAACATGACTTGCACCTGCCCCATCGAGTTTTTCATCACGCCAGCAAGACCGGAATTGAACTGGCATAGCGACCAGCGCGCGGCGAGTCCAAATTCCTGCGTTGCGCCCTTCACGGGAACGAAGGGAAAATCTCCTGCGCCCACGTTGCCCCAGAATTCCGTGGTGTTCACGCCGAGAAGCACCACTTCGCCGTTATCGGCGAACACGCGCATCAGGCCATCAGGATTCGATTCAGCAGCGGCGAAATCAAGCGCATCCCAAGTAATACCGTCAGGTGAAATCTGAACTTGATCTCCGGTTCCCTGATCCGCGAGGAACTGCCCATCGAGCCACGCGCAGGTATTAGCGGTCTGCGGCGCTGTCCCCGATGCCACCACCGCAAATGTCGTACTCGCTACCGTGTAGGTATAGAGATTCGTCCCGGTTGCAACGAGGATCACCGCGCCGTCGTAAGCCATGTCAACGTGGCCGATGCTGGTACTGATCGTCCCACGGTTAGTTTTCACTCCTGCGTTATTCACTTCCCAAAACGTGTCCCGGTGAACGACGTAGTAGAAGTTTCCGACCGCAATCCAGCCGCGCACCGGCGTATCCCCGAACGATACGACCAGCGTAGTCCCTGGCGTGCCGTAGAAAATTAACTGCCCTTTCTCCGAGTCCGGTGGAAATTCACAATATAAATTTAGATGCCTTTGAGCACTAGCCGCGCTAGACTTACCTTGTTGTCCAGTTCCAAAAAGAGGAATTACGGCCATTTACGTTCCTTGATCGTTCCTATTGTTCATCGCAGTTATTTAACAGCACTAGACTTCATAGAATCCGCTACACCAAATGGCAGTAGCAGCTCCAATATCTACGTCTGAAAGATTCGCCGGAGAGTTGTTATCCCCAGCCTCTTGCAACTGTACGGCTGTATCGTTATTCAGGATTCTGCCTACGACCGTGTAGTATCCACCGGCTACGTCGAGGTTAACGTCCTTGATGTAGTTAAAGGTTACTGAGCTAATGCCTCCAGAAACATTCCTCGACGTGAAGGGTAGATTGTTGATGGATAGATTGCCGGAAGTAGCTGCGTCCTTCGCAGACAGAGATAAAACGATTGTGAAAAAGACGACATTCCCGACTCGACAATAGCGCCCAACTTGCGCGGCGTAAGTCTGCGCGCCAGCAGTAATTGAGCCAGCCAATGTAGGTGCTGTGGGGAACGCGGCCCACACACCATCGGAGTTTCCCCACACCGAGTTAGCCTGCTTAACGGCAGCGGGGATGCTGGATGTCGTCGCGGGGCTGATATAGATAGTGTTGGCCGTTGACGCTATACCTGTGCCATCAGTAAAACTGCTGATATCAGCCGTTGCTGCTGTCCCGGCAACATCAATGTGGATATGAGAATTGTAAGTGGTTTGCGTCAATCCGCTGCTAGCGTCAGATGCGCCACCAATACGCATCTTGTAATCACAGGCCCCTTTGTTGCCTATAACTTTGATGCTGCTGCTGATCGCGTTGATCGCGTACAACGCTTCGACAACGGTATCTGACGCGAGCCAAGCAACGCTGTTTGGGTCCAGGCGTCTTGCTGCGGCGGTTTTGGTGGTTTGAATCTGAATGTCAATATCAACACCGCGCGCACGACCGATTACTACGTCACGCTGGCAGTTGACCGCCTGACCGCGAACCCGCAAGCCATCAATCTTTCCTGCGGTCAACGCCCCGGTGGCCGCTGCATTGGAAATGCCCACTGCTTGATAGCAGTCCTCGGCGTAGAGGTCCACGTCAATCGAAACTTTCGTGCCTTCCATAAAATCAGGATCGAAGTCAACACCAAAGCCCTGTGCGCATCCCTTGGCCCTAACTGTAGCCTTCAAAGAACCGCAGACGAGAGACCCTGAACTCGGCGGTTGTACGCTGAGAGCCTTGCCACCATCGACGTTAGTTGTGGCATCAACGGACGCGAGGTTTTCGCAGTAAACCTCCAATGTAACGTTGTCAAAGCCGTTCGTGATACTCACGCCGTTGGAGCCAGAGGTAGAGCCGCTGATCGTGGCTGTGAGCTTTGGAAAACCCCTAACGTGAAAATTCTTCAGCCCGTTAAGTTGGAATACGTCGGCCCCGTTGACGGAAACCGTCTTGAACTCTGTCCCAGGCCCTTCGCAGTAAATCGTTGTATTGGCACAGTCTAGAAGGCTCCCGGGTGTCCCGCTCTGCGTCCACGGGAAATTCGCTTCGCCGATTTCATACAGACCAGATGGTGCATAGATGTCGTGATCGTTAGCTAATGCCGCAGTCCAGGCCGCCGTGATCGACGCGAGCATGGCGGTGCGGTCGGACGCGGAGTATCCAGTTCTAGCGCGCACCAGAGTTTTCTGCGCTGCGGTCATCCAATCCATAAGGCTCTTGACCTCTCGGTGCTTGTTCTGCGACGAATCAGCAACCGCTCCCGTACCGGACTGGAGGAAGGGTAGGATGCTCAACGGCGCCTTCACCACAACACCGCCTTGCAGGATTACCACCTCATTCGTGGTTTCCAGACCCACTACTGTCGTAAGGTCATTGACTCGTGGCATTAGACCGCCACCGACAGGAATTGATTGGCTTCATTTGCGAGCGGCACATAGTTCTGATCCATCAGCCAGTCATAGAGTTGACCTGAACCGCCGAACGAGAACCTATCGGTGTAGGCGTTCCAGTCGTTTCGATCATCCGCCACAGATCATCCCGTGTTGATGTTGAAACTTCTGCGGCCGCCGAGTCGCGCTACGGCTGTTTCTACTCGCTCGACCATCGAGGGCGCGTTGACGGTCTTTATATTGGCTTTTGATTCCGTGGCGATCTTTATGATGCTCGCTGGTAGCGGCAGAGACGGATAATCGGAGTGCAGTTCCACCGCAAAATTAAACTCTATCGCGCGCAGATACCCAGGCGGAAGCGCAAGATCGGTCGTCAATGCCGCAAACGATTGCAACGTCTGCCAAGTGTTCAGTTTCAGCGTAAGGCTTGCCGATGGCACCGGGTACAGGTAGATGATACCAAGCGGATACGCTGGGTCCATGTAGAGGAATTCCGGCAGCGTGGACTGCGTGGACTTAACCGGAATCGAGTCGTACTCTTCGCGCCGTTGCAGCACCGTCACTTCAGTCCACACGGAATCCGAGCCAACGACGAACGCGGATTCAATCCGCACCGGGCGTTGCTGCGTGAAGTTTCCGCTCGTGCCAATGGTGCGCGATGTCGTTGCCGCAGGCCATGTATTCGATACCTGCACGATCTGATACACGGCAAGGCGTTCAAGCTGCCACGAATCAAGCATCGCGTTCAAACTCGAAAGCGCTGTTGCCGCGAACGTATCCGTAGCCGTCTCGCCGTCGCCCAACACGCCGATCTTACGCGCCGAGGACTCGATAATTTGCAGCGCGGTTGTCACTGTGGCCTAGCGTAGTCTTGCCCGGTATAGGGCTGTACGCTGGGATTCCCCGAAAGCGTTAGATCAGTGGCATAGTTGAACATCCTGAACACAGTGGCGTAGGACGGTTGCATTGATGCGTTAGGCGTCGAGGTATGCGCAAGCGAACGGGCAAATACCACGAGGTCGCCGCGCGCGGCCCTCACGGGAACCTTCTCGTATTCCTGTAATTCTGCTTCCGGGATTTCGTATTGAATGAAGTGCTGTTTCTTCCCGTGGGTTTCGTGGTCATAGCCTTGGTATTCAGCGAATTGCCATTCATTTTTCACATGCGAGCCGCGCGCGAACCACATCGTCCCGCTTCCTTCGTGCTTGTCGCCAAGTACCGGAAACCAGCAATTCAGGAAATTACGGCGCTTCGGGTAGTAGCAGGTTTCCGAGTGCCAGTGATAAAGCAGGCGCTTTGAATTCGGAAGGTTGATGAATGGCGAGAGGCCGTGCGTGAAAAGCAGGTTTGTCCCGAGAAGTTGTCGAGCGTAGTCAAGGAGCGGCTGCCACGAGAGCATCCGCTGCGATGCTGCGGTCATGGCGAGCATCGGCAGCACTTGGTAGCCCGCCTCCTGATCCTTATCCTCAAGGTAAAGCAGAACTGCTTCCAGTTCCGGCGCGCCCTTGTACCCGGCTTTGCGGGCCTGCATGAAGTAAACGTCTCTTAATGCCTGCTCCCACGGAGCCAAGAGCGCTTCCGGCCAGAACTTCGGAAGAATGAGAAAGCCATCGCGCAGGAAACGCGCAAGGCTAAACTCCTCGATAACTTCCTTCGCCGCTACGCTCACGAAGCCGCCATCAAGCCCTTCTCAATCAAGCAGGCGAGAATCGAATTGACGGCTGCGGCCTGCGCGATGAATTGCGCCGAGGTCTGGAAGCCGAAAATAGGACTCCCGGCTGCGGAGACTGGAACGGTGGTGCTGATCGTCGCCGTATATGCGGCTTGATCCACCGCCGATGCGCCGTGGAATGAAACCAAGTCTGCCGCCCCATTGCCGATTGCGGCATTGCCGTCCAGCGTGGTCGCGCCAGTGACATTCAGCGAACCGAAAGAAGGATCGTCATACGCGACCCCTGTAGCTTTGGAATTTGGCATTGCGTTCTCCTTTAATTAAAGACGCGCCGCAACGATCTGCTCTGGAGTAAGCCGAGCCGCTATGTTGTGCGCGAGTTTGTCGTGAAGTTTTTGCACTCCATGCGTTATGTCGAAGCGCAAATCTTTTATCATCGCCCCTAGCAAACCACCGCCCTTTTCCTTAAAAATTGGCGAGACGCGGATTATTTTAGCTAGGTACTCCGCCTGATTCAGCAGAGCCGGGATGGTAATGAAGGCTTGATCTCCAACCTGAACGCGCAAGAAAATCGTCCATTCATCATCTACAACGCTAACGTTTTTATAGGCGTGCGAGGTTCCGTTGTAGTAGATGCTCGCAGCAGGATCGTCAGGCCGCATCAAGCACTCGGTAATAGACGATTCGCAGCCAATATAGGTGATGTCCCGATACCCTACTTCAATCGCCAGTTGCGGCGTACAGGTCGCTGCGGTCGTTCCGTGGTTCACCATGTCCTGCGTTTCGATCAACTCGAAAAGATGCGCGTTCGATCCCATCGCCTTGAGCGCGGTAATGACGCTCGGATGCACCGTCTCAGCGACAATTGCATTCTCGGCCCCCTCGGTCATCGCCTCTACTTCCGGCAGCGGATCAACGGCGAAAAATGTAGCTTCGATGCCACGGCTACGGCACCACTGGAACACCGAGCCGCAGGCCCAGATGTCCCCTGGAAATGCTCGCAACTCATCTTCAAGCGGAGTGATGGAATGTCCGCCACCGAGAACGATCAGCGCAGGACGGGCGGCTTCCTTGAGATACGGAAGTCCGCTCGCCTTTGCGAATACAAGATGCTTCTCGCCTTCTTCCCTTGGCATACAAGGCACCGGGATGAAGTTGATGCTTGCCATTACGAAGCCGCCATCAGCCCTTTTTCGATCAGCAGCGCGGTGATCGTATTGACCTGCGCCGTCAGCGCAATCGCCTGCGCGGATGTCGAAAACCCGAAGATCGGGCTACCGGCAGCGGACACCGGCGCGGTCGTCGCCAACGTCGCGCTGTAAGCCGCCTGATCGACGGCGGCTGCGCCGTGAAAGGAAACCAGTTCGCTCGCCGACAACCCGATGACCTCGCCGCCCGAAGCGTTGGAGCCGATGGACTGAACGTCTGTACCTCTTGGAAGTGCCATGATTTCTCCTTAACCCGTGATGCGGACGGCCAACGGCCCGCGAATCTGCTTCACGCCAAACAGCACGTCAAGGCGACATGGAACATTATCGCTATTGATGTCGTACTGCCGCGCAAGCCTGATCGAGATGCCATCGTAGACTTCGCGCGCACCCCACGCCCCGAACTTCGACACGTCCTCAAGGTCGCAAGTCGCAAGGGTCGCCCAATCCCTATGGAAGGCGAGATGCTGCGGGTATGAACCGGAAGCCGCACCAACAACCACCAGAGCGGCGGTAGTGGCCGGAAGCGCCGACACGTTCTGATTCGCTCCGGTGGAGTAAATCGGCGGGTCGAAAGTGATCACCGTCGCCGTAGCCGAAGTCACCACAAACTGCTTCAGGTGCGAGTACGCTACTTTCGTCTCCTCATTCACCGCGTAGACCCCGGCCATCGTGAAGATGGTCCCAGCTGAGTACGCCGTGGTGGTGGTCAAGACGTTGATCGTCGTATCGCCGCTTGCAACCGTGTCGGTATCCAGCGTGATCCCGGTTACGACACCCGCCGAGTTCACCTGCGGGTTGATGACCGGACACATGCCCCACTTGAAGCCCGTGGCGATGTCCTCGATCACGCCGGAATCGAACTGGTCGGCAATTTTGGTTTCCTTCTGGAACAAGCCTTTGTAGGCGTCCACGACGGAGGCCATCGCCAGAGGCGAAAGCGCAACGTAGCGTTTGCCGTCTCGCGGAACAAGATTGTCGTCCAGCCGCGCTCCGGCTTGCAGGATCGTCAGCATGGATGCTGGCGTGGTTCCTGCGGAACCTACCAAGTTCGGCACGTTGACGTAAAGCGCCGCGATCTGGTTCTCGATGTAGGAGGCGACAATCGCCGCCGCAGGCTCGATGATGCGGTCCGAGAAGTCCTGCAACTCCATCGTCAGTTCGGCAGTCGAGAAGGTCATGTCCACGCCGATTTGAGTAGCCCGCGTGAGGGTGACGCTTGTTTCGCTGGTGTCCTGCGCGTTCAGGTTCTTGCCGGTGCGGATGACGTACTTGTTCGGCAGGCGGATTTTGATATCCGCGCCTTCCTTCGCGCCGTCCGCCATGTACTGACTGTCATTGCTTTTGTTCAATTCGGCTCGTTAGACCGAACCCGCTTTATGCAGCTACCGCTTTCGCGGTAGGCCAGACCATATCTTCACTCAGCCCCGACTACCTTTAGAACTGGTGCGATGCGCTTCGGGCCACTTGGCCCTACTCCCGTTTCGGGATGGTCGTTACACCTTGTCTTATGCGGGCACACGCCGTTATTCATGCGCTTGCCGTGGTTGCAGTTCATGCACAGCACTTGGTATCCAGCCGGGAATCCTTTTCTCGCCAGCCACGCATAAGTGACTAGCCCGGCGGCATTTCTGTTGCCGTACATCGCCCTGCGAAACGCTGCGCCATCGTTGTTAATGTGGTCGAGGGTTAAAAACTTCTTTTCCGTCTCGCCACAGCAGGCGCATACATAACCACCGTATGCAGCAAATGTTGCTTCCTTGATCCTGTTGCGCTTTGCGGCTGCGCTCGGCTTCCATCTTTCAAGAGCTTCGGTCTTGTTGGCGCTGTACCAAACCTTAGTGCGCCCTCTGATGCAAACCTTGCACTCTGCCCTTACGCTACCGTTCTTCGCTACATAGAACTCAGAAACTTCTTGTTCTACTCCACATTTACTGCACTTTTTCATAAGACCTTGGCTCGGTATTGCCATATGGCTTTCGCCGTTTAGGGTTTCACCGAGTTCACATCGTTTAACGTCAGCATGAAAAATTTACTGACGGTTGATCTTCTTCGCCAGAAACAGCTTGCCGTGCAGCACGGATTGAATCTTCCGCGTGACGGCGGTTGGTGTGAGCACACTGTTTGCCAACTCGTTCTCCTACGGTTCGCCTCGCGGCGATCCAAAGGCCCGCTGAAGCAGCGGGCGCTATCTACCTGCTCGTTTCCGCGCTAGCGCCCTGTCTTTCCTGATCCATTCGTCGATCTTGTCGCTGTCCCTCGGTTCACTGTCCGAGGCGCTACCCGATCCGCCGCCTGGCTTGATAGGCGCTGGTGCTGCGGAAGGCTTTTTTGTTTCCTTCGGTTCCGGCTTGGGTTCGCCTTCTGCGGTCTCTGCCGCAGGCTTCGCGCTTTCGATGCGCGCCTCAAGCTTGCCGATCTCGCGGAGTGCTGCGGAGGGTGCGAGTGACGCGATGCGCTCGCAATCCTTGGGATTCCTCGATAGATAATCAAGGACTTCGGGGCCGAGGTCGGATTCTGTGATCGCCTCATGCACCTCTTGCTGCAAAACTATATCACCGATTGCCTCAAGGCGATCCTCGATGTCAGGAAACTTGGCCTTGAGCTTTGATTGGAAAGAATTAATCACCTTCTGCCGCGCATCTTTCGCCTGCGTTTCCTTCTGCTCCTTATCCCAATTCGCGCGCTCTTCGCGGGCGACCTTGCGCCCGATATGCGCGGCTTTCGCTTCCAGAAATTCCTCGTAGGTAGCGAACTTGTCGCGCGTCGGCTCGGCATCTTCCACGGGCTTCGCGGGCGCAGGCTTGACGGGCGCGATTGACTCACGTCCCTGGTAGAACGCCTCTACCTCTTTTCGCGTGCGGTAGCGCTCATTCTTCTTCACCTTCGCGGTGATGCGATCCAAATCCTCCTGCGTGTAGCTGCGTGGCGCTGGTTTCTCAACCGCCGCGCCTTCACCTTCCGGCTTCTTCTCCGGTTCCGCTACTGGTACAACTGGCGCGGCTTTTTGATCAACCGCTGCTGCTTGCGCTTCAGCCATTTTTGGCTCCTGTAGAACTACGAATTACGGCCTATCTTCCCGATAGTCCACTGCCAGCGCGAACCGCGCGCTTCGGAATACTTTATCTTCTGTCATGCCGTAAGCGCCTGTAGCGTGGCATCGGCAAGCTGGCTCTGCCAGATGTGGACTTCCTTGAGGGTGCCGTACCAAGACGATGCGCCGTTCGTAAAACATCCAGTGGCAACCGCTGCACTACCCATGTCGCCATCAAAAGCTGCGGTCTCTACTGTTGCTCCATCACCAGTAGCATTCAACGCGGTGCCCCACGAAGTTGCACGCTTGCGGATTCCGGTTAGCATGTCCGTAAGACCTGTTTTGGTAGCAGCGGTAGTTCCATCTGAAATGCTAATTCGTGTCCCGACAGAGCTATTAAAAAACATAGGTCCATTGCTGGTCGTAAAGCTAACAACAACTTGTTGAGTGCTTCTGGCAGAAAACGTACTCAAATCCGCATAGCACGTCCCTGTCGCCGCAAGCGCGTTTCCTGCGAACGGATACGTCAACACATCCGAATTTCTCACCGCTCCTGCCGCATCCATCGGGCTAGTCGCAAACGCGCCAGCCTCGAACTGGTTGAAGTCCACCTCGATGACATCGCCGGAAGTTCCGAGTTCGATCCCGTAGCCGATGAGCGTTACGTCCACGGTTGCGTCCAAGACAAGGCGCGTATAGGTCGAGGTATTGATCGAAGCAGCGAAGTCGGAGGATTTTGTCGCGCCCTGAACGAGCTTAACCGTTCCCGTTCCTGTCACTCGGCGGATGAAGCAGGAATAGGTGCGATCAGAGGCCGCAGCAACAAGCAAGTGCAGCACCGTTGCGGCTGCGCCAGTAGCGGTCAGGCGCGTGCAGGCGTTGACTACGCCATCAATCCCGGTTCCAGTCTTGGCAACCGTCATCGTAACCGCATCCCACCCCACGCCGGTCATGTCGCGGATATTCGCTGTCGGCGTCACAAGCTGCGTCCCGGCGCCTTCGGCAAAGTAGCCTCCGTAAGCGCCTACCGCAGTCGTCGCGCCGATGTAGCAGCTACGCGCAGTCCCGCTCGCAACGGAGGCCCACAGGCCGCTAGAGAGCTTCGTCCACGCCGTAGTCGCCCGCGTGAAGGTCGCAGGCCCTACCCCGCGCGCAAGCGAGGTGTCCACGGCACCTGAACCTGCATCACCAAGCGGCAGGATGAACTCGGCGGAGTTAAACACTCCTCCAAGACCGCAGACTTGATCGCGTCGCCAGCGCTGCATTGCTATTCCAACCTCATTCGTATTCCACAGTCGCGTCTAGGGTTCCCGAGGCCGTCACATAGAGACCTCGCGTAAATTGAAGTTCTGGGAAGTTGTACTGCGTTCCGGCTATTGGAGTGAACGTATTGAGAAGTACCGGCGCAGTTGCGCTCATCGCATCCCAAAACTTCAGCGTCGGCGTCGATGAGGCCGAGGCCACAAATACGCCAACCAATTTTCCAGGCCCCTCCTTCACTAACGCGCTCGCCGTCAAATTCTTGTACATGCTTGCCATTGCGGTCTCCTGTTACTGCATCGCTTCGGCGGGAACCGCCGCCGCGTCGTTCAAGCTTCCGAGCTTCGTTTCCATGCGCTCTAGAATCAATTTCCCATTCACGTCCGCGAGCGCCTTCTTGCTCTCAAATTCCGCCTTTTCGCGCTCAAGGGTCGCGCGTTCAAGCGCGATCTCTTTTAGGGCTAAATCCTTTTGAAGCGCGAGCAGTTGCTTGTCGTTCTCCACGCCAGCAGCGGTTTCGTTCAGTTTTGCAATTTGCGCTTCGACCCTTGTTAGAACCTCTTTCGCCTTCGCCTCCTGCTCCTCAGCAGCCTGCGCGGCCTCTGCCGCCTGCTGGTGCGCGGCGTTCACTTCTGCCTCGCGCTGCCCCAACGCCTGCGCTGCGGCCTGTACCTGAGCCTTTGCGCGCTCTATCTGCCCCACGCGGTCCTCGCCCTCCGGTTCATCCTGCAATTCAGGTGGCAGCATCTTCTTGAACCGCGCGGCGATCTGATCTGCACCAGGCCAGTCCTGGCTCTTGAAGATGATGTCGCCGAACTTCGCAAGGAATTCATTGTTGCCTCGGCTGATCTCCATCATCGCGTCCGCCGATTCAAGCCTGCGCGTGGTGTAGTTCGGCCCTGAGACAATCGTTACATCGTATTTGCCGACGTTGAGATTGTAGATTTTTTCGATGGCACCGGATTCGTTCTTATGCTCGGCATAGGCGCAGGGCATACCTTGTTCATCGCAAAGACCGGGATCAATACTGGCCGTCCCCGGCGTGCCGTCCTCACCAATAATACGGGCGATGCGCGGCTTGTCGTAATACTTGGGAATGACCTCAACGAGAATCTGCCCCGTGTGCCGCATCGAACGCTTGAGGTTGTCTGAGAAGTGGAAGCTCCCGACATCGCCCTCGCGTTGCTTTGCGATCAACGCGCGGCCCGACTTCTCGTTTGAATCCTCGCCCAAGGTCGCGTTATAGCGCCCCATCGCGGCCTGGATATTGTGTTCGGCCTGCCCCAGCACCGATAGCCAGCCGGTAGGAATTCCTGGCGGCGCTTCGCGGCGCGGCGCGGCTACAAGCACGCCATCCACGGAAAGCGCCTTGTACATCAAGACTGAGATATTTCGCCGGTTAGCAGTACGCCATTGATCCTCTTGACCCTCAAGCTGTCCGAGAGCCGCTACGTAGGAGGAACGCGGGGCGAGTGCAACCTGTTCCACGAACGCGCTCGTCGCATAGTTATCCACGCGCTGCGCGTCCATCGCGCCACGGATCGCGCCTGAGCGTTTCACACGCCCCTCGATGTCCAGTTCGTTCCCAACGACTTCAACAATCGGGATGCAGCTACCTGCCCACGCGCCATCCTCAAGGATCTTCGTCGCCGTGAGTTTGCGCCAGCGCACGCTAGGCACTTCCGTTTCGCGCTCGCGCAGGGATTCCGTGCCATCAGGCAGCACATCTTTGGGCGCAACGGTGCCATCAGGCAATTCAACGATAGTGATCTTCTCGTACTCGATCCAGAAGTATTCGGCGTACAGCACCCAATCGTCGCCGTACCATTCAGTGAATTCCTTCCCCTCCGCGCCGAAGCCGCTCATCGCTTCTTCAGCCTTCGTGCCGAATTTGCGCTTAAAGTCCTTCTTCGTCACCTTGTAGAAGATAAATCCGTACTTCGCATCCGACCCGTCCGGCTCTTGGCGCTCGGGGTCAAGGTACACGGAAAATCGGTTACGAATGCGTTTGATGCGCAAGTCCTGACTGAAGGACATCGGATCGCAGAATTCACTCAAGATGCGCCAGTAGCCGAAGCCGCCATCCACCGCTGCCTCGAAGCCAGTGTCAAATGCGATATCCGCGTGGCTCGCGTCCTGGATGTGGCGAATGAGGCCGTCGAATACTTTGGCGACTTCTGCGTCGCCTCCCTCCACCGGACGCACCTTGATCTGCGGCTTATTCTGGCGCTCGTCGTTCACGATCTGCTGGATGTGCTGATTGAGTTTATCAACCACCAGACACGGGCGAGCGCCCTCCGGCTCGTTCTCGCGCTCGTTACGCGCCTTCTGATCCCACTGCTCAAGGTCGCGGAATTCCAGCGCCTCTTTCGCGCGCACCCGGTTATCACGCTCAGCTTCTATGCAAAGCTGGTAGCGTTCGCGGACCAGCGTGAGGAACGTTTCCTCTTCGTCTACGGGTTCGCGCTCTTCCGTGTCGTTCACGCCTGCCACCCATGTGCGCCCATGTACACGCGCTCGCGCGGTTTCTTCACTTCCGCCTTCTCCGCGACAATGCCTGGAAACAGCTCACTCATGGCGAATACAAAAGCATCGGCGCGGTTAGGTGAATCGCTCCCCGTGTAGCCGTGCGTGGTGAAGCTGCATAGTTCCTCCTCAAGCCGCAGGAACGTTCCTACGAAGCGAATCTTCCCCTTCTCGGTCAACGCGGCTATCGGTTCCGCCCGCACATGCTTTCCGCGCGTCGCCGTGATCTTCCTGAACGGCACTCCTGGCTTTGCGGCCTGCACCACGAACTTAACCATCTCGCCGCCGTAGTTCGTCTCACCCACAATCTTGTCGGCTGCGTGCCGGTCGTAAGCGGTCGTTGCGACGTTGCCCCACGTCTTAGGCCCTGCCTTCACCGTGCAGTCCTCGATCACATAGGCGTTCCCGTCCATACCCAAGCCCGCAACGATGATGCCTATCGCGTCGTTATGCGCGTTGTCCTCATCCGCAGCACCGCTCGGGTCAACGGCGACCACGATCCGCACCATGTCGGGTAGCTGATCCTCGCGCCAACGATCGATGCCCTCCTCGGTCCAGAGAGCACCTGGCGCGGCGTCGCCGTACTCCCCGTCTAGGAAGCGTTGCCGCATGCGAACGCTCAAGCCCTCAAGTTGAGCGATGTAATCGGCCGGTAGATTCGCCGCGTTATCGCGTGGATTGATCTTGAAGTGCGCGTAGTCCAAGGGATTCGCAAGCGGCTTCTTCGTCTCAGGGTCACGCAACTGGTGGAACATCTGGTAAATCCAATGCGTCTTTGCTGGCGGATTGGCGTCGTAGTACATCTTCAACGGCAGCGTTACGTGCCTACCATCTAGCGCGAAATCACACTTCTGCGCAAGACGTGTAACCGATAGATTGCGCGAGTTGAGTGGGATCTGCGACGCTTCGTTGAGATATATCGAGGCGAATTCCAAGCCCAGTATTTTCTCGGTGCGTTCCTTGTCATCGAGCCCTCCGAGCCAGATTTCAGAACGATTCGGCAGCGTCGCGTACCAGTCCGAGAGATTCATGCTGTACGGAATACCGCACTCAGCGAACACTTTCGGCAGCGTGTCGCGGCCTATCGAATCCTTGCAGTGCTTGAAGCGAAAGCGAAGGATCGCGTGCCGTGACTTCGGGCACTGCGCTGCGCGCGCGCCGATGTTGCGCACGATCAACGCGGATTTGCCGGAACGCGAGCCGCCTTCAAGGAGAATGTGCTTCGCAGGCCCGTTCAACACCGCCCTTGCTTCGACCTGGCGCGGCGTGAGGATCACTTCACGAGCTTTGGAATGTCGAGATCGTATTGCGTCGCCCAGCGTCGCGTTTGCGTTCGCCTATCCGATAACGCGATCTTCGACATTCTCAGAAGCAAACGACGTGGATGATGCGTGAGCCACCAGGAGATCAGGCTCGGCCTCGCAATCACGCGGCCTTGTCCTCTCGGTCAAATTTCACCACGAGTGCTTCGCCATCGTGGCCCGCGAGTTGCAACTGCTGCGCGGCCTTACCGTCGAGGCGGTCGGCAAGCATCTGCACGGCCCATGGTTCACCAACAGATGCGAGGTCGAGCAACTTTTCCGCTGCCGCGCGCAAACGCTTTGAGTCCTCTTGGATGATTGCGCGATCAAGGGCGGCGTAGAAGCGCCTGCTTTTTGCGCCACCAGCAGGATTCCCGCTTTGGCCTGGTTCAAACGGCATTGCGAGCAATTCCTATCTTTTTGTTTTCAAGATGTCGTGAACTTCTACACGAAGGAACTGCGCTTTGCAAATACTGTCTTTCCGTTGTGCGTTGCATCAATGCTCTGCGTGTTGTGCGTAATGTAGAGTGCCCTATTACATAGGGACACACTCCCTACGCAGATGAATACGCAATATGCGGTGCATTACGTAGATGAATACGCGAACAATACGCAGCGGCATCAGACCTCCACTAAAGCTTTGATTGAATTACGATTGTTGCTCTTTCCGATGGTTTCTACCTTGAGTTTTCCTTCCGTCATCAAATCTCGCATGGCTTGGCTTAAATCACTACTCGAAACATCCTCATTTAGTTTGTGTTCCACGATCAAGCTAGGTAGGTAATAAGGTGACCTCTTCCCGGCTGATGGGTGAAGTCCGGTGAGGGATAGCTTACGAAGCCCGGACAGCACGATCCTGGCTGATTTTTCTTTGTTGATGATGCCAATTATTCCGTTGCCAGACACTTCGTCAGGGGTGAGTGTGCCATCTGCGTAGGCCATTCGCCGCCAGTCCTTCGGGCTGTAGTTGGCTTTGCGGCGGCTGAGATAGCGCACCGCGTCATCAGTTGAAGCCTCTACGTCGATCTTTGCTCCAGGTAGTGTAGCGCCGAGATAGAGCCGGGTGCGCGCCGTGTTCTCCCAAGCGCTAGAGCCCGAGAATTCACTTCCTTGGCTGCGTGATGGATGGGCTAAGAGAAGAATTGCTTTACCTTGGAGTGCGCCAGCTAAGGCGTTGAGAAATGCCGTAACTGCGTGTCGGTCGTTTTCGTTTCCTCCATAGAGTTGCGCTACGTTATCGAGGATCACCACGTCTGCGGCTACGTCTTTTGCTTGTTCAGAGAGTTGCGTGATGAGTGGCGAGAAGAGGAGCCTGCCGTACTCGGTTGAGACAAGGGCGTTATCCAGGCCGTGACGCGGAACGATGGTAAGACGTTCGTGGAATTCCTCGAGTCCAGCCTTGCACCAGCGCGAGATGGCAAGTTGTCTGCGCCACAACTCATCGTGATCGTCCTCGCAAGCCCACATCAGGCACTTGAATGGCGCTGGCACCTCCTCGATGAAGGCACGCCCCAGCGCAAGGCAGGAACCGATCTGTTGGGCAAGGAGCGTCTTACCGATGCCGCCAGAGCCGACAAGAAGAGTGACATGCCCGAAGCCGAACCAGCCCTTGATCGCCCATTTTCGTTCTGGAGGGGTGAGCGGGGCAAGGATTGGCCAATCTAAGGGCGCTACAAATGCCGCAGGCGCGTTCTTTGGCGTAGCTGCGGGTAGGGTAGCCAACCCTATCGCTGGGCGAGCCTTGGATGATCCTAGCGGAAACTCAGGGTCGCCTTCCTCGATGGGGATGGCGCTCATTTGTTGCCGCGCAATTTAATGTGATAGCCTTTTTCGCACAGCGGGCTATCAGTATGGCAATGCGCTACGCGGTGGCCTGCGCCTGGGCCGTGGGAGTGAATAGATCGACAGTAGGGGCACCAGAATACCCAAAACGTTCTTCCTGGTCCCCCGCGTTCTTCGCAGAGAAAAAGGGGGTACTCGCGCTGCTTCGTCATTCAAAGCCTCCGATAAAGGCTGAAACCGGAGGGTGAGCCTCACGTTATCGGCGCTCGGCAAAGGGAAGTCCCCTCCTGTTGCTAGTCTATGCGCTCTTCTGACTTAGGGCAAGCGCCGTACAGGTTTTCAAGTGTGCGCTTCGCCGCTTCCTCGGTGCCGTACATGAGGTCGTATCCGTCCAGGCACGAAAGGTAAAGCTCTTTGTAGGCCGCATCCAAGCCCGCCATAGACTCTAGCTTGACGTACTCCCGCCTAAGCTCACGATAGGCTTCTATCCACTCATCGAGTAGCGCCAGAGCCTCGACGCGAGTGTTGATCTTAATGAGGCCGTCAGCCTCAGCTTCGAGGCCCGAGAAGTCAGTCATGTAGGGCGCTATGCACGTAACGGTTGCTCATGTCGGAAACTCCTGCACCCGCAGATCCTCTGGCCACTCGGCGGGGTCGGCGCCGGCGCGATCCTTTAGTCGCCAACCGGGGCGGTTTTCCATGATGGCGACCAGTTCTTTCCCTACGCTGGTGTGCGGCTCGCCGGAGAACGGATTACCCCCGAGTTGCTTTACAAACACAGGTACGCCAGCCGCCTTGCATTGGCGGATCGTGTCCACGGCCCAATTCACATCGAACGGCCGTGCAGGGGCGCCCTGCGTGCTCTCGCCGCCGACGATGATCCAGTCGAGCGCCGGCCAGTTGATCGACTTCGCGCCCTTGAGGGCGTTGATCGTGAATTCCATTTCTCGAAACTGTTGGTTGTGGTCGCCAGAGTTCGCAACGCGCATTGGAGCTTTGCCGAGCGAAATCCGCGTGAAGTCGATCGGCCCGAGCCCCGGCTCGTAGCTGACGAAGTGCTTTGCGGCCGGCGTCGCCAGCAGCTTCGGAATGTCGCGGTCGGCCTCCTCCTGGTTGACTACGGAGGCGCCGATCCAGACGTTCGGCGGCATATGGATCTCGCCCCACGGCATGAACCGCACGGCGTTGCCGATGCGCTTTGTGAGCAGCAGCCACGTCAGGTTATGCGTTCTCTCGATCAACCGGAAAAGATCGCCGCGCCAGCGGGCGTCGACCTCGTTGTCGAACACGTCGGCGAGCGAGGCACAGAACACCAGGTGGCGCTTGCCCGAGGCCTCGGCCTTCCGGTTCCACGTCAGCGGCTGCTTCCAGTAGGCCTCCGACGTCCGCTTGCGCGGCACCCACGGCCCCCAGTGTGTGGCGCCGCCCCAGCGGTGGCGCTTGTCCATCGCCTCGGCGTAGCAGTGGTCGCAGCCCGGACTGACCTTCGTGCAGCCGATCCACGGGTTGAACGTGCTATCGGTCCATGCGATGCCGGTAACTTCAGCCATGTGCGTTCCCGTTCAGGGTCGTGGCCTTCATGCTGCCAACTCGACCGATAAACATTCGTTGCCCCACGCATCCCAACCAAGCCGATTCTTGCGAGCGAAAAGCTCCAGATATGGCGGCGGGCTAGCTTCCTCCACTAGCGCGTAGAACGTCTCCGGTTTGACGCTGTGCAGGGTGCGTGGCCATAGGTAGGCCGTGGGCATGGCGCGCTTGGCACGCAGGCGTAGAGAACCACGGACGGAAAACAGGACGTGCTCGGTGGCACCCCTGAAGTAGTAACCCATCTTCATGCTCGGCTGCCCGTCAGCCTGCCGCGTCTTAACCCAAGTCAGAATCGTCATCGGACGAAAACCCCATGCCTGCGAGATTTGGTGGGCCTCAACCGCAAAGGTGTTGGTGAACCATAGGTAGAGGTGCGCGTTGTCCTCTGCTGGTACTCTGAGCGCGCAAATGTCCTTGATCTCCATGGCCCCGTATCGGCTGCGACTACCGGCGTTCCCGGCCCCGAGAGTTTTGTCCCTGTTCGGGCGATGCTGAAGCGATGCTCCTATCTGCCCAGGCGTTTTGTACGGCCAAGGTGGATCTGCAACGATGGTGACGTACTTAGACAAAATCGTTCCCATCCAGAGAACTAACCATCTTTCACTTCCTTGGCGTTGTCGAATACCTGCAACAGCACATTCCCATCGGTGTTCGTATCTACGCAGACCATTGTGTACTCTAGACCACGATAGACCCACTTGGGGAGGAAACGCTGCGTGTAAATCTCGTTCTCGTAATATTTACCGGCTTCCTCATCGAATAGGTTTGCCTCCGTATCAGCAAATCGGACTGACCCTGGGCCTTCTCCGTCCAGTTGCCAGACATACTCGCGGGCGTCCTCTAGAGGAATCACGCGCCAATCTTCCACGTAGCCGAAATACTCGTGGACCTGTTTCTGAAGCGCGAAGTAGTCGTCGAGTAGCTTCACTTTCCCTCCTTTGCGTCGCTCGATGCGGCGAACTGTGTATTAAAGACTTTTACAAAGTCCTTGATGATCGTCCCACGAGGAAGGCCAGCCTCGTCCTCGGCCTTATTCATGGCTTCCAGCACGTCCTTTGCAAACTTCTCTGGCGTTATGACCTTGTTCATCCGCTCGATCCCTTATCGCGGCCTTCTACTGGCACGTCGCGCCATTCGTCGGCCTCGCCAACATAGTCGCTAGTCCACAACTGCTGCAACACCTTCTGGACTTGGCCGTAATGCTCGCCCATTGGGATGAAGTTCTCTCGAAAGCGCAGATGGCAAGTAGGCTTCATTCGCTCGATACCTCGTCGTGGCGCTTATAGATGCCGGCTTTCATCGGAACGCCGTTGATGATGCAATCGTTCTCGATGGTGATTGTTCCGTCCCACGTTGCTTCGCTCCGTTGAACAAACAGCGCATCATGCCAAACCAATTCCGAGTCGTATTCCGGGTGCCCGTGGATGGCGAGCATATCGTCTAGGTTGTCCCATACCGACACCGAACGCTTTGCGGTGAGCCATCGTACAGCCACTCGACCGTCGTCAAATACGACGCCCTGAAACTGCGGCTCATCGGCAGCATTGCGCTGATTCTCATCGTGCGTATCCATCGGCACATTTCGGCGGTACATCGTGAATAGTCTCAAGATCGTTCCTTCTGAGGTTGGCGGCGCTTTTTCTTTAGGCACTTCTTGCAGGTAACCTTCCTCCACGGTACGCACACAGCCCACCACGGCGAGCCGCAGATCGGCCCTCCAGACCAAGGGCCACCACGCCACTTGTGTTTTTTCATGATCCTTCCCAGTTCATACGGAGGGGATTACCACTAGCCGACCATCTCGCCACGCATTGACCAGCTCGGCCACGAACTCATGATCTGCGATGCGCTCGCTGCCGAGGCTCACGGTCATTCCTTGGGTCGTGGATTGACTCCCGACCATGTAGGACATGATCGGCCCCTCAACAATGCCATGCGCCGTCTGAATCTCAAGGCGCTTCGGGACGGGCTTCCAAATTCCAGGCGTGGCTTCTCTGCTTAAACGCTTGAGCCGTTTCACCATCGGGTCATCTTGATAAAGTTTCAGCTTCACGGCTTTTCCTTGATCGTTCCCAGTGGAGAAACAGTGGATTGTCCGGGCGACAGTTTCTTCACTAACTACCCCTCGATATGTCGTGGGAAGGAAGTCGCCGCCAAGCCCGCCAGAGCGCGACCACGAACCATTCGTGGAATGATTGACTGCTGCCGTTTCGGTTTCTTATTTCCACTGACCAGCAGTCGTAGTCAAAACGGGCCTCAAAGAGATTAATCATCGTCCGCTCCGTACATATAGGGAGAGTTCTTCGTCGGCCATTTCTTCAAGCACGATAGCCGTCCACTCGGCTTCCTTGTTCGTCCAGATGAAGGCGTTAGTGTTGCCCTCGACGTAGCCATTCTCAGGAACGTCGGCGAGCTTTTCCACCTTGTCTCGCAGTAGCTTTTCCAAGCGGCGGTGAATCTCCTTCTCGAACGCCTCAGTTGCGGATGGTGCCGCGCTCAAGTCTGCGGAGTGATTGGCGATGGCCTTGGCGAGGTCGGCGCGAAGTTCCTTGTTCACACGCAGAAGGTCGGTACATACCTGCTCGCACTCTGCCAACTCGCCCTCAAGCTGGCGGATTGCTTTGGCGGCGCGGAAATAAATAGACTCGACACCAGCTATGGATTTGTCTGGGCGATCATCCAAATCTCGTAGGAGTTCAGCAATCTCCCCCCTCGGCGTCTCGCCCGAGAGCGGCGTAGTCATACGCGGATAATTCGGACTCGGCTCTGCTCCGGCTGCCTTGGCTTCTGCAACATAGTGAGCGCGGGCAAAAGCATCGTCATCATCGCTAAGCGCCTGTTCGGTGGATGGGGCGGCGTAGATGAAGCCGTGCTCAACAGCTTCGCAGCCGTTATGATGCCCACGCGTCTCTGCGGCTATCCAATCCTGGTAAAGCCGGAGTTGAAGTTTCACGCTCTCGGCAGCTTCCTTGGTGTAGAAGCGCACTGCTTCATGAGCATTTACACTCCACCCCCAATACTCTCCGTCAACAATCTTCCCTGTCCAATACCATGCCGGGTTGGCCCACTTCTCGACCAGCCAGCAGAAGTCCTGCTCCCTTTGACTGTCGCTCGACTTATCGAACTGCGACGCATCGCCAGCAGGAGCAGCAGGCGTGTCGCCGGGACGCTGCTTAGTTGTTGACTCGGACTCCTGCGGCGCTGCATTCGGTTGAGGGGCGGCTGAGAGGAAGGCTTTGCACTCTGCATAACAATCACTGTACCGGCCCCATTTGGCTTCTAATGGCGTATCAATTACGTTAATCAGCTTCCGCAGCAGTGCCTCCGCGCCCTCCTCAGCCTTGGGCGCTGCTATGGCAGATGGAGCGGATAGTTGCGCTTCAAGGCGGTGGATGAGTTGTAGTAAATCTGAATAGCGGGATGCCAGTTTTGTGAAGGCCCGTGGTTCATTGGGATTGAGAAAATGAACCGGCCCCCAACTGGCAAACAATTCTGCAAGATTGCGCGGCTCGATCTCCGAAACTGTTGATGTTTTCTCACTCACCTGGATACTCCTTGTCGCCTTGCAAATCGTAGGGGCTGGAGGTAGCAATCATCGGAGCGGTTGAGCAGTGATGTGTCAGTCCGGCGTAGACCGTGCAGCCGCACTTCGCGCACAGCCAGTGGTTGCTAGGCACTGTGGACGATTCACGCGAGGGAGACACAGGCGTTCTTTCGGTCATGGCGTATTCCAGTAGGTTGCCCACTTCATGATGGCGTCCCAAACGTCCGGTTCGCCCCAGAACAACAAAACGCAAGCGAGGACGAATATAAAGAGCCCATCACCGTCGCCGCGCTGGTATCTGCGCCACCGTGGGGTAAACGGTTTCACTTGTAGATGTACCGCGCCGTGAACCGGCTGGACATCAGATCGCCGTGTTTCTCTAGGAGGATGGCGCGACTCCTGAGCCAGTTCGCAATCTTCTCCTCGTCGTAGCAACGCTGGCGATAGGTGGAGTTGACCGCGAACACGCCACCGCACTCGCCGCAATCCTCTTGCGTGAGTTGAACTGATAGATGCAGAACTTTACCCATTTTATGCTCCTGTTCTAGCTATGGTGGCGTTCAATACCGCGCCAATGTGATGACGTTCACGACGGCAAGGGCCGCATTGATTGCCCCGAGTATTTCCTTGCCGTTGGCGAAGCAATAAGCCGATAGTCCAGCCGTCGCCAACAGGAACAAGAACACTAGAAACTTTACAAGCGATTCGGTCGTCATCGTTAATCCTCCGTTTTACCTATAGTGGCGTTCTTGTCGCTGCGCGTTCTCGATGCGCTCGCGGTGGTTCGCTGTATTGAAGGTCGAGGGGTTCATGTTCCGGTTTCGTCTTGCGGAATATCGCCGCCAACTTTAAGCACGTAAAGCAACATCTTCCGCGCTTCGTCAGCGGTGAGCAGACTAGTACCGGAGCGCGGAGGCCAGCCCTGCACTTTTCCGTAGCCACGCTCGGTCACGCATTGGTCACTGCACACGCTGTCAGGGAGCGGCCACGTAAGGAAGCGAGTGACCATATCTTCGGTGACGATTATTGCGTTCGTTTTAACTTTCCAGCGCAACGAATCAAAAGCATCAACGATGCTCTCGGTGGCAGAATCGTAGCCAAATTCATTCGACCATTCAGGACTTTCCCCGACCAGCAGAAAATACAGGTGAGAGAACGCTTGTTCTGCAATGTCGCGTTCTTTCATAACCTGGTCAAAGCTTAGGCTGTGGTGTCGTATGTACTTGGCGCATACGCTCAGGAGTTGATTCAGATCGTCAGTTTCCTTCCGATCAATCAACGCTTCCAACTCGTCCGCCATGTCGTTTGGACTCATTTTTTCACCTTTTTCATCGCATCATCAATAGCGTTGTCTAGCGTGTAGTCAGGAATCCAAGCGTCCGATGAATCAGGAACGCCAACGCACTCCCAATTCACTCTGAGACCGGTGACATACTCAGCATAGGTTCTCAGGTAACGATACCGCTGGGCGTCCTTTGTAGTTGCGAGCCAGTCTGCGGTAGGCACTTCAACAAACTTTGGCATCATCGTTCCCCTGCCTCGTCGCGTTGCCGATAACTTCTTTACGCAAGTGCTCCTCCGTATGAGAAACGGCGACTCATGCCGCCGCCTTCGCTTCCTTCTCCGCAATCTTCCTTCCCATCACGATTCTGTCCGAGGCCAGCATCAGCGGCAACAGCTCGCGGGCTTTCTCGATCTCGCCCGCCTTGAGATGCGCGTCTGCGGCGTACCAGGCTTCGGGAGGGGTCATTTTAGTATCTGCCCTACACGCTGGCGGGAGATACCTAGCCGCTTGGCTATGGTGGCCTGCCTGATTCCCTTGCCGATCCATTGGAGTATTCTCAGTTTCCTGCGCCGCCAGAATGCTAGTGTTCTAGGTGCCATAGCGTCCTTTTACATGCCCCTTGACTTTTTGTCAAGGCTTGATTATCCTCCGTTCCGTGTACCCAACAGGAGAGGACACCATGACCACCACGAACGCGACCGCAAAGCCATTAAATCCGATCCAACAGTTCTACGGCACTCCTACTCCTAGCAACGCGATCAAGCTCGCATTGGCGGATAGCTTCGCGTACTGCGCGCCGATGCAGCCGGATGGTGAATACGTCACACAACTCCGCAAGGCGCTGAAACGCAACGACGCCTACCCGAAGCTGATCGCGGAATTGAAGCGCCTGTGCATCGAGATACCGAAGCAGCTTGGCAGCAATCAGCCGATGACAAACGCCCTTCTGCGCGAGTTAGGAGAAGTTGAATGAACGCGATCAAGGGCACCAAGGGATTCTCCAGCGTTCCCTTAGCGGAGCGCATGGCTAGGTACACAGACAAGAGCGGCGACTGTTGGCTGTGGACCGCATCTTGCAACGAGAACGGCTACAGCCAGATTTGGGCCAGCGGCAAGCTACGCGCATCGCATGTGGTGGCCTATGAGTTGGTGTATGGTGCAGTACCTACAGGCTTTGATGTAAGCCACTTGTGCGAAGTGCGCGCGTGCGTCAACCCTTCGCATCTAGAGGCCGTTCCGCACGCCGAGAATATGCAGTACCGGCGCAGGCGCTTACTGAAACTACTTGATGACCGCCGCAAGCTGGTAGAGGTGCTGGACGGCGCGCTCGATTCGCAGGAATGCAACGGCTATATCGGCTGCCAGATGGTCGAGGAAATCAAAGCCCTCCTGCGCTCTCTCGGGGAGGAGGCATGATCGAACGCGATTCCTTCCGGCTTTGGACTTGGGCGCAGGACAAGCGCGACGAGGTTGTATGGTGGGGTTGCGTGGTCCTTGCCGTGATCGCTTACGTTTTCACATGAATTTCACAAGGAGAACACATGGAACATAAGTGCGTTTTGACTGGCACAGCAATTGTTGTGTTGGATCGCGGCTTCGTTTATGTCGGCAAGGTCACGGTAGATGGTGACTGGTGCTGCATCGCAAACGCGAAGAACATCCGCGTGTGGGGGACGACGAATGGCCTTGGCGAACTCGTGAATGGGCCGACGAAGAACACAAAACTCGATGCAGTTGGAAACGTTCGCGCGCCGATGCGCGCTGTCATCAGTATCATTGATGCGAACGACGAAAAATGGAAAACCGCACTCTAACGCTTGACGGCTCCGGCTACGGCTCCGGCTCCGGCTACGGCTACGGCTACGGCTACGGCTACGGCGACGGCTACGGCGACGGCTACGGCGACGGCGACGGCTAACATGAACTTCTCCCACATTATTTCCGCGCTCGCTGGGATCGGCGGCTACATCGTCTTGCAAGTGACGATGGACTACATAGACCGCAGCGGCGATACTCAGGTCGCCCAGGCTTGCGTAAAGCAGCAGGTCAAGGGCGTGTGGACTGAGGCGAGTTGCGCGAGGGCGAAGAAATGACGCGGTGGTACATCTACGGATTCAAGGGCCGCGACTTGTTCTTCGGGCGCGTTGCCGCTGTTCCTACTGGTCCCGGTGGGATAATCACTCAATACCGCCGCGCTGGTTGGCGCGTACATTGGAGGCGCATCAAATGATCGCTCGCCTGATTTGCTGGTACAAAGGACATCGGCGCGGAGTGCGCGTCCACCCATCCATGACCGTCAATCCGGTTGCGGTCAACAGCCCGGAGGCGACGTTTCAATGCCCGCGCTGCAAGGCGGCGTGGACGCGGAAGGTGAAGAAGTGAGCAACGATACGCCCTGCCGCGTATCCGCAGACCTCCGCGCTTACGAAGCCGAGCAGGACCGTCTTGAGCGTGAATGGCAACTCGGCAAAGCGGGCCGCGAAGTGCAAGCCGCCGAAGATTGCATGGACGCGGCGAAACTGAAGGCGATGTTGCAGGACGAGGATCTAGCGCACCCGCTCGCTTCCCTGATGCAAGACCTAGAACTTGGCGCGGATTTGGAATACAGCGTTGGGAAGCTGAAAGCGCGGCTTGTGGAGATGCTACTTGAGCACATCTGACCGCATACGCTTTAGCCATCTTCGCGCTTACGGGCGCTCGCCAGCGCACGGCCTCTACGCTCGCACGCACGATATGGCGCCAACAGCCGCCATGCAGCGCGGGACGGGCCTGCACGCCATGCTATTCAAGACGAAGCCCGTCGTCGGTTATGACGGTACAAGGCGCGGGAAGGATTGGGAGGCGTTCAAGGCCGATCATCCGAAGGACGAAATACTGCCCGCAACCGATTTCGCCAAGGCCGAGGCGATGGTCGCATCCGTGCGCGCCTGCAAGCTCGCGCAGCCCTTCCTTGAAGGCGTGTACGAGGAGACTCTTGCCTTCACTTGGTACGGCATGAATTGCCGCGTCACCCCGGATGTGCGCGGGCGCGACTTCGTGACGGAACTGAAAAGCTGCCCTAACGCATCGCCAGAGAGATTCATCTGGCATTCGCTGCGCATGGCTTATCACGCGCAGTTGAAATGGCAGATGACGGGGATGGAGATCATCACGCTCAATCCCGTGAAGTCCGCCTACGTCATCGCCGTCGAATACAACGCGCCATTCGTTGTGCAGGTATTCAAGGCAACCGAGGGCGCGCTGCAAGTCGGCGCTCGGCAACTCGCCGCTTGGATGGAGCGCCTGAAGGTCTGCGAAGCGTCGAATGCGTACCCGGCCTATACGGAAACGATAGCGCCCCTTGATGTTCCACAAGACGTTGAACTCGATTACGGAGATGAAAATGACTGATTACCGCAGCCTATATGACCGCGACTACATCGGCGCTTGGGACTTGGAAGGTAAGGACGTGACGGTGACGATTGCTACCGTGAAGGGCGGCGAACTCACGGCTATTGGCGGGCGCAAGTCCAAGAAGCCGATCATCCACTTCGCGGGCAAGGAGAAGGGCATGATCGTCAACAAAACGAACGCGAAAACGATTGCCGCCATGTACGGAAACCTCGTGGAAGCGTGGGTGGATAAGCGCATCACCCTCTTTACCTCGATGACGCGAAACCCGGAAGGCGGCGGCGATGTAGAATGTATTCGCGTGCGGCCCTCGATTCCCGTAGACAAGAAGCATGCGTAACGATCAGCCCCCGGCAGGGAGCGGCAATTCCGCCGCGATTTTCTCCTCCTCCCCTGTCCCTGCCGGTGGGCTGACCATCCATGGGCCGTAGCCAGCGCATGAAGGGAGCATCAGGCGAGCGCGAACTGTGCGGCATACTGCAAGATGCGCTCGGCATCGAGGTCAAGCGCAGGCTAGGTCAGGCCCGCGATTCGGGCTTCGACATCGCGCTCCCCGGCTTCTCCGTCGAGTGCAAGCGGCGCGCGAAGGTCGCCATCCTCTACGAAGCACTCGCGCAAGCGATGAGCGGCCCTGATACGCCCGCACTGATGCTGCGCGCAGACGGTAAGGATTGGCTCGTGGTGCTGCACCTTCCAGACTTTATTAGGCTTGCGCGTGAGGAGATAGTTGCGCGTCTTGGTAAAGTGGCATGAACATCGCAATAATCCCCGCTCGTGGCGGCTCCAAGCGGATGCCGCGCAAGAATATCAGCGACTTTCACGGACAGCCGATCATCTACTATCCGATCAAGGTTGCGCTAGATAGCGGCTTGTTTGAGCGCGTGTTCGTGTCCACCGAGGACGCAGAGATAGCCGACGTTGCCAAACGTGGCGGCGCCGAGATCGTCGAGCGGCCTCTAGCGCTTGCAGATGACCACACCGGCACCCAGGCGGTGATGCGCCATGCGCTAGAGTGCCTGCGCACTATGGACGTATTCCCGGAATTTGCCTGCTGCATCTACGCCACCACTCCGTTCTTGCACAAGAACTACCTCATCGAAGGTTGGAAGATGATGGCGCATCAGTCGAAACCGCCGTATGCGTTTTCGGTGAAGCGTTACGACTCCGCGATCCAGAGATCCTTGCGGAGAAATAAACAGGGCCAGATGGAGATCGTTTGGCCGCAATTCGCCGACACCAGATCGCAGGACCTTGAGCCGCGCTGGCGCGATGCAGGGCAGTTCTATTGGGGTCGCCCTGAAGCATTCATGCAGGATGTGCCGATTTTCAAGTCCGGCGCAATGGGAGTACCGATGCCGCACTTCATGGCAATCGACATCGATGATCAGGATGACTGGAAATTCGCCAGTTTCGTCTATGCAGGCATGCGCGCAGCCGGGCAGCTACCATGAGGACCGCGCAGGAACGCGCCTGGGCCGGAACGCTAGGTGACGAATACACCGCAAGGAATCGCGTGGATTGGCGTAAGCGCCTCCCATTCTGGCGAAAGATCATGGACTCAACCGGCGCACGTTCGGTGCTGGAGGCGGGCTGCAACGCGGGGTGGAACCTGACAGCGATATGCCAAGTTGCGCCTCGGGCTGAGGTTCGCGGCTTCGATGTCAACGCGCTGGCGGTGGCGCAGGCGCGAACCGCCGGATGTAATGCGCTGATAGGCACTGTGGATAACCAGTGGGAACTATGGCTAGGCCAATATGAATTAGTCTTCACCGCTGGAACGCTCATCCACGTTCCGCCTGATGCCCTGCAACCGATGATGAAGCGCCTGATTGAACTAAGCTCACAGTACGTTCTCGCAATCGAGTATCGCGCCGACTTCGAGGAAGAACCCGTGGTGTACCGTGGGCAGACTGACCTGCTATGGCGGCGTCCGTTCGGGAAGTTGTACGAGAACATGGGATTGAAACTACTGCATACTGGTGTGGCGACAGGATGGGACAGGGCAACCTATTGGCTCTTGGAAAAATGTTGATCTATAAGATCACCAATGTTGCAAATGGCAAGGTCTACGTCGGCAAGACAAATGATCTTGGGAGGAGGACTAAAGATCACTTCAGGAAGCGGCGGGGATTTATTGGGAAGGCCATACAAAAATATGGCGTGGATAATTTCATCATAGAAACCCTAGCCGATAACATCCACGACGAGGTCGAATTGAACCGTCTGGAGATCGCGTGGATTTCAGTTTATCAGTCCTCTAATGATCAATTTGGGTACAACCTGACACTTGGCGGAGATGGTGGCCTTCTTAGTCAAGAAATGCGAATGAAGCGCTCAGGGGCAAATGCGCCGATGTTTGGGAAGAAACACACACAGGATTCCCGCGATAAGATGAGTAGGTCAAGAAAAGGAAAGCAACCCACTGAGAAACAGTGGGAGTCGCTACGCAAATCATGGGCATTAAGACGCGGCACCAAATTGAGCACAGAGCACAAGGCAAGAATCGCCTCAGCTCATGTTGGTATGAGGGCGTCCGAGGAGACGAAGGCGAAACTACGCAAGCCGAAAACAGAAAAACACCGCGCTAATCTGCGCCGGTCATTCAGGGACAGAAAACTCACGCGGATGATCGAATTTGCAGGAGAGTGCCATCCTTTAGCTGAATGGGCGCGCAGAGCCGGTATAACGACAGAAGGGCTTAGATACCGTCTCGATAGCGAATGGCCTCTTGACGTAGCGTTGACTAAACCGGCATGCGATGGTCGATTCCGCGCAAGGGATGAGAAATGATCCGTTGCTCGCGCTGTATATACCCTGACACGCGCCCGGATACGCATTTCGTCAACGGGGTGTGTTCAGGATGCTTGTCGTTTGCAGAACGCGCAAACATCGACTGGAGCGCGAGACTAGATACCTTGAAAGCAATGCTCTCTGAGAATAGAGGCGGCGGTCGCTACGACTGCGTGGTGCCGGTATCTGGCGGAAAGGACTCAACCGCCCAAGTTCTAAAACTGAAGGAACTCGGCGCTCGCGTGTTGGCAGTAAACGCCGGGACAGACATGCTTTCCGACATTGGGCGGCGCAACCTTGATAACCTGAAAAGATTTTGCGACTTGATTGAGTGGACGCCATGCGTGGAAGTACGCAAAAAGCTAGTCCGCATCGGGCTGTTCGAGGTTGGAGACATGTCCTACCCGGAACATCTTGCAATCTGGGCGATCCCGACTCGGATAGCCTGCTTGATGAAGATCCCTCTAGTGGTATGGGGCGAGCAGCCGCAGCGTGAGTACGCAACCCCGGCTGGGGTGCCGCCTGCGACGCGATTAGATGCCGCCTGGGTCGCGCAGTTCGGTGGAATGCTGGGGCTGCGCTTGCCAGACCTAATAGGTAAGGATGGTCTGACTGAGGCCGATTTATCCCCGTTCTGGTTCCCGTATGATTCAGAACTAGCAGCCGCCAAAGTACAAGGCATCTGGCTTAGCGATTACATTGATTGGGATGGATGGCGCAATGCTTTCATCGCGCAGCAGCATGGCTTTGAATGTTTGCCGCATCCCGTCGAAACGTCTCTGGCCAATTACGAAAACTTGGATAATAGGGTCACTGTTCTCAGGGATTGGCTAAGATTTTTGAAATACGGCTACAGTCGAGCCACTGATATTGCATGTAACCACATCCGTAGGGGTCGGCTAACAAGGGAGGAAGGGCTAAGATTGGCGGAAGCGGCAGAGAAATTTCCAGAGACCAGCCTCGGCATGCCGATTGCCGACGTACTGGCGTATTTCGGTCTAACACGCGCTGAGTTCGTGCGAGAGTGCGAAAAATGGGATCGACGTGGGCCTCGCGCATAGAATTATCCCCGTGGTATTGATGAAGGGCCGCACCATCTTCAAGGGCCAGCGGTTCCGTGCTGACCGCGTGATTGGCCATGCTCGGCAATTCGTACAAGTGCAGGCGCGCCGCGAAGTTGATGAACTCATCATCTTGGACGTCATCGCGACGCTAGAAGGCCGTGGTCCTGATCTCGCGCTTGTCGAAGAACTCGCGGCGGCGCTATTCAGCCCGCTTACGGTAGGCGGCGGGGTGTCCTCCATAGAGGACGTTAGGGCGCTGCTACGGGCAGGGGCGGACAAGGTAGTGATCGGAACGGCGGCGCACGAACTAAAGACCGAAGGCCGCAGCCTAATCCGTGAGGCTGCAAAACTAGCCGGGAGTCAAGCGATAGTGGTGGCGGTAGACGTGAAGGGCGGCGACGTAGTTTCACATTGCGGGACCAAGACACCGCCTCCTGGGTGGACTCCCGAGGGCTTCGCGCAGTTCATGGAGCACTGCGGCGCGGGGGAGATACTGCTTCAGTCGGTTGACCGCGAAGGAACAATGCTCGGCTATGACCTAGACCTGATCCGCCAAGTCGCCAGCGCAGTCAGTATCCCGGTCGTGGCGCACGGCGGCTGCTCTAGTTACGCCGACATGCTCGCCGCGATTGAGGCCGGGGCAAGCGCGGTGGCGGCTGGGGCGTTATGGCAATTTACGGACGCGACGCCAAAGGATGCGGCGCGCTACCTGCTGGAACACGGCATAGAGGCGCGGGGATGAGCCAGCGCGCATTGAAGGCGCTCTACGATAGAGGCGTAAACATCAGCGCCCACCTGCGCGGGAACGGACATTCGACGCCGGAAGCCATCGAGATATCCTACGATTTGCAGGCGGGTAGTTACATTGCCGAGCTTGCTGATCCGGCTTTCGCACAATTCAATGTAGATCGGGCTAGAGCAATCGCGCGCATCATTCGCGGGCTATGCACCCCAGCATCAATTCTTGAAGCAGGCGTCGGGGACGGAACAACGCTCGCGGCAGTCGTGAATAGTATGGACGACGATTACTTACGCGTCTATGGCTTCGACCTATCCTGGTCGCGCGCGGCTTATGCGAAGAATTGGCTTCGTCTTGTGGAGACCGAACATCCAACGATCTGCACGGGAGATCTGCGCCACATCCCGTTTGCCGACGATTCGATTGACGTTGTTTACACGGCGCATTCGATTGAACCAAATCGCGGTAGCGAGGTGACGATACTGCGGGAGCTATACCGCGTCACGCGCCAGTACCTTCTGCTGCTAGAGCCAGCCTACGAGCTTTGCAGCACCGAAGCGCGAGCGCGCATGGACCGGCACGGCTATTGCCGGGGCATAGCGGAAACAGCGCGCTCGCTCGGATACAGCGTGCTTGAGCATCGCTTGTTCGAGCATTCGCGGCCTCTCATCAATCCGACCGCGCTCACGCTGATTCGCAAGGATAGCCGCGCGCCGTTGCCCGCGCATGCACTAGCGTGCCCCAGGTTCAAGACGCCGCTCAAGGATATCGCGGGCGCGCTCTATAGCAGTGAGGCGCTCGCTGTCTACCCCGTAATCGGCGGGATTCCTTGCTTGAGGATCGAGAAAGCGATTCTTGCTAGCAAGTACGCTGAGATTATGGGCGCGATTAAGTAGGCTACTTCAGTTTAGGCTGCGGCTGGTGGTTTCTTGTACCGAACCACCAAAGGATACAGGTCGTGGTGAGGTAGAGAATCGTATCCACGACCTTAGTCCAAGCAGCAAGCGCAGTCTCCATGTCCAAATCTTCTGCGCCGAGTACGTTGCGCACCTGATACCAAACGTAGGTGGTTAGGGCGCAGAGATAGAGTGTGAGCATCGGGCGTACAATCCCGCGCAACATGTCGGTTATAACCATCAGCCACCGCTGACCCCAGCTTAACTCCCCGGTCGCATAGCGTTCAGGTTCTTTGAATAGCGAAGAACTGAAGGCCGCAGAAGCCGCTACGTCTTTCGCTGTTTCACCTTCGGTTTCCGCCACCTTGAGCTTCCCGGCATACTCAGCCTGCGTTATCTGGATGTCGAGCTGTCGCTTGGCTAACTCCTGTTCCCCGCGCTGCTTCTCGATAGCCATGTCCAACTTCTTGTTCTGGTGATCGGCGTAGCGTTGAATCGCCGCTCCGAATAGGCCAGTAACGCCGCCAGAGAACACCGAACCGAGAATTGTTGCGAGGATTTCCATTAGCTGATCTCCAAAGTAAACGGCCTGCCTGCAAAGTGTTCCTCAAATCTCCTGATCGCTGGCACAGACACTAACAGCGCCTTCTGTCCGTCAATCCAGCCGAGCTTTTCCCCTAGTGCGATGCAGCCGTTGAGTTGGCACATTGGCGGCGGGTTCTTCATCAAATTCGCAGAATGGAAACGAATACCACTCCTGCGATCAACGCCAGCAATAAGATACAGCCTACGTCGAAAACGAACTGATGGCGTAAATACGCATTGATACGTTCCAGCAGGGATGCACGAAACATTGGGCGCATTGTCTCTCCAGGGGAGTTCTCCAGATAGGAGGCGTAATCTTCCAGCGACGAACTGACCAAACGTCCCTTCATCGCTTTGATCTTTGCGTAGTAGGAAAGCATCGGGCATTAACGGTGATACCCCTGCGTGAACATCACAATGGCCACTAGCGCACCAAACAGGGCTACCAGTATTCCGCGCATCGTCCACTTGCCGAATTCGGAAAACTTGTGGTCAAGCCATTCGTTGAGCGCTTCCTTGAAGATGCGCTTTGCCTCCGCCTCCTTGAATACGTTTGCCGCGAGTGCTTTGGCAATTCGTGTGAGTTCTTCGTCGTGAAGGGTCATGCCTTTGCCAACTCCGCTTTTAGTTCCTCGGGCGTCAGGCCGTATGCCGTAGCGAGAGCGGTAAACTTTTCTGCGGTCGTTAGCACACGAGGCGCTGGCGCGGGTAAAGGTTCCGCTGCCATCCAGCGATCTATATACACCTGGTACAGCGAGATGATGGTCAAATCGGCCTGCCCTTTGTCCGTCTCGGCCTTGAACCAGATGCGACCCTTACCTGCTACGGAGTCGAATTGGATGGCATGAACAGTAGCATCCAAATCGGAAACATCAACTGATCTGAATACGCCATCTACTCCAACTACCGCATCCTCTTTGACAATGGAAATTTTCATGTCGCCCTCACAGTTTAATCATCGCGTTGACAAATGCGGTCGGCTGCATGTTTTGGTGAGCTGTGCCGCTGCCAGTCGAAGACGAAGAGCGCGTTGTATCTGATGCCGCAGCGGCAACAGAAGCGTAGGTAGCTGCTCCCGTACCACTGGAGTCTGACACTATGTGCGTATGCGCCGCGAGTTCGCCTGTCACCAGAGGATGCGTTTCCACGCCAGTCGTCAGTCCAAGCGCTCGGCTGGTCAGGCCCGAACCAGCCCCCGCAGACCCGAACGCCCTGCCGAGCATCTTCGTCAGCGCGATAGTCTTATCCGCCGCGTAGTCGGCGGCGGCATTGGCTCCTCGGCCACCTGACACCGCCGCTTGCGCATCGGCGACGTTGTTCCAAAGTAGTGTAAAGAGGTCAACGGTATCAGCGTTCGCTCGCGTTGTGCCGCCTGAAGCAGCGTTGCCGATGGTGCCGTCGTTGCACATCACCCATCCGGTATCGGCTGTAGTTTTGAGGGTGAGCTTTACGTCTCCGGTGGTGAATCCGGTTCTCGTTACGTCATCAATCGTAATATTTCGGTCTGGTATAGTAACTACGCGCGTCGTGGCTGTCGTGAAACCGTCCACTTCGAAGCGCAGTTTCTTCGTCTTGTCTGCCGAGCCGCTGACAATCGGGTAAGCATCCGTGATGAGCGGCGTCGAAGGATTGGACGCGGAAAGGACGCCGTAGCTGACGGCGCTCAAGCCAGAATCTAAGGTGCTTGAATCGTTGACGACTGTAACAGTCGTGAGCGTGGTATAGGCGGAAATGCTGATCGTCGAATAGATCGTGCCTCCGGTATTCGTCGTCTTGATTCTGCGCCCGACGTTGTAGGTGGAGGTCACATCGCCGACTAGCGTGAAAGACGTTCCAGATACGTAGGCCGGCGTTGCGCCTGTTACCCACTGATCTAGCGTAATGCTCGAATCGTTGATGAGTTCAAGGTTATCGCGCGTCCAGACGGTGACGCCAGCGGAAGTCTTGAGGACGGCTTTGTAGCTAACGCCGTCCGTTCCCCAAATCTGGACTACGTTCCCGCCGCTTGAGGGATAGCCGCCTGTGCCGAGGACGACAGGATTCGCGTTAAGAGTGCCGCCCGCGCTGGTGGTGTAGGTGTCGGAAAGAGTGGACGAACCGGCGATGTAAAAGTACAAAAGCCCGGACGATAGCGGATTGCCGCTCGCATCAATGAACGGGGCATCGTTTCCTACAGGCATTAATCCAAGTGAAATGACACTCTCCTTGAGGTATGATCGCCATTCGTGGAGCACTCAACGCTGTTCGCGCTCATCAGACCGTTCGCACACATTCTCATTTTCGCGCTAATCATTTCCCCGCTCGCTTTCCTGATTGAGTCCTGCTGCCGCGCTGCCTGCCGCCGCTGGTGCCGCGCGCCCGAGCATCCCCTGCGCTGGCAACGGGAGCGGCGCTCCAGCTTTCGCGGCTGAACCGACCAGCAATTCCGCGACCTGTTTACGCGCGTTTTGGTCATCGTAGAGAGTTTTCCCGGCCTTGAAAGCAAGCCGCGTCATGGAAAGCAGGCTTCCAAGGAACGGCGTATTGCCGATCTTCTTCATTAGTTCCGCAAGCGCCGCCGTGGTATGCGAATGATTCACGTCCGAAAACGCTACTTCCTCAGTCAAATCCTTCGATGCGCGTTGCAGGGTGCGCAGCGCCCCGATCTCATCAGGCGACAGGATTAGGTGCAGCTTCTCAGGCGGGATGCTATCGAGCCATTTACCGAACACCGCGCCGCTAAAGCGCGCTTCCTTGTTTGCGACCTTGAACGCGAGATCATCGAGGCTATTAGAGTTCGTCGCCTTGAGAAGCGCGGTATCCAGTAGGTGCCCCTTAACGTCCTTCATCGCCTGCGCGCCATCCGGCGTTTTCAGCAATTCCGCTTTCATCGCTCGCACGTCTCGCACATCGGCATCGAAGAAGAATTTCTTGACGAACCGATCCGGGGCGGCTTCATCGAGTGCGGCGGTGATGCCCTTGCCCGCGCGCTGATCCGCGAACCGTTCGGCAGCGGCTTTGCGGGCCGTCACTAGGGCTTCCGAGGACTTGAGGCCTGATTCTGGAACGTCCAGTAGCGATTCGTTGAGCGCGCTCTTAATCGTCGCAATCGCCTTGGACGCTGGGCCGAAGCCAGGATTGTTGTTGTTCAGCACACGGTTAAAAAGATCCGCGTCCTTGACCGTTAGATTGCGCGTTACCTTGCCTTCCAGGAACCCGAATTCCTTAAGCCGCGTCACGACGCCCGGAGCGTCCTTTTGCAACGCATCGAAAAGGCCGTCATCAATGACTTTCCCCAGCGCCTCGGTGAGCTTCGTCTGCGGGACTCGCGTGTACTCGCCCCCCGCTGCCCGGTAGGCATCATAAAGGCCGCTGACCGCATTTTCCTTCGCCGCGTCCTGCGACTTGAGAACGCCGATTACCGACTCCCCGGCCTCCAGCGCCGTAGCGGTCTTTCCACCGCCCTGCGAGCGCAGCTTTTGCAGGTAGTCGGTCATGGCGAGCGCATTATCGCGGTGCCGCTGCATGATCGCCTCCCCCCCTGGACCGCCGCGCAGGTTCGCTTCCTGCTGCCAATCCTTCGGTGCGCGGGTGATGCTCGCGCGCGTGGGTTTGGCCCCTACCTGCTCGATCAGCGCCTTGTTGGCGAGCATCGCGTCATCGAGGGTGCCGCCGACCGATAGCGCCTTTTGAGCGTCTGCGGCGAGGGATGCCTGTACCTCGGAAGTAAGCTTGCCCCAATCCACCCCTTCCTTCTGCAATTTCGATGCCAGTTCAGCCACAATTCCTTGCTGCTGTGCAGCAGAGGCAGCAGAAGTCCCCGGAGTCAGCAATTCGCGTATTTTCCCGCCTGCTTGGCGAAGTCCACGCCCAACAACCGGGACAGCACCTCCCACAAGGCCACCAATCGTCGCCTGCCCGCCGCCAGAGCCGTCCTCGGGGGTGAACATCGCCCCGCTCGCAGCAGCGCCCTGAGCGGCCCCTGACGCGATTCTAGGGCCAAGCCTAGCTGCACCACCCCCGGGGATCAGCATGGCGGGGAGCGTCATCCCGACGTTCCCGACAAGCCGCGCGGCATCTATGCCGTCAGGCGCAAGGTTTGCCTCGTAACGGGCCTCTTCCTCGGTTTTTTCAGCTGTGTAGGGGGCGTATTCGTCAGAGCCGGTAGCCAAGTCCTTGATCCTGAGCCCGACCTGAGTTGCCCCCTGCGTTACGTCTGCGACACCGCGCCCGAGGCGTTCCCTGCCCGTAGGCGCTGTTTCCGACCTGATTTTCTGCCGGAACATGACCTCCTCCGGGCTGCGCGTAGATGGAGCCTTTGCAGCCATGCGCGGCAGAATATCGTTCTCGATGGCGAACTTGATCTGATCTGGCGGCATTCCTTCGGGGAAATGCACACGCCCGACGCCTTCAATGTTGACTACCGGCACTATTGCCCCACTCCATAGTTAAACGAGCCATCAGGGTTTTGCGTGAGGACGCCGCCGATCTTGCCGCTGGTATCTGGACGAGTGCGGGCACGCGCGGCACGCTCTTTCGCCGCAGCAAGGTCAGTTTTGATGCGACCGATTGATGCCTTGAATTCCTTCTCGCCCATATCTTCATTGAGCGCCCCAACAGCAGCAGATAACTTAGCGCCCTCTGCATCGGATAGCGCACCCATGCCTTTCAACTGCTGCACCATCGGCAGGAACGTCTGCGCCTTGAATGTTTCCAGTTCGCGCATGAAGCCAGCGCGATTCGTACCGGGGACTGGGCCGACGAAAGGAACAAGTGTTTTACCTAATCCAGCGCCCACGGCAGCTTGAAATCCTGGGTGCGGCGCAACGTATCCTTCATCTCCCGGTTTCCCTTTTCCGCCAAGCCGGTCAAGCGTTGCAATGGCCGTGTCGTAAGATGCCATCGCTTGTTCTTGCGCGGCGTTCTTCGTTCCGATTGTGCTTTCCAACTCTCGCTGCTTTAGCGCAGCCGTTGCTGCGGAAACTGCATTCGCTTCGCGCTGCCGGGTATCGGTCATGGTTTGCCCGCGCTCGGTCGTTGCCCGTCCCGCTTCGGCGGTCGCAGCAGTCATATTCTGCCCGCGCTCGGTAGTCGCCCGCCCCTTCTGCGCTTCGATCTGCTTAAGGAATTCATCGCCGGTCGTAAGGAATTGTTGCTTCACGGCAGGATCGAGCAGGTTCGGAACTTGCATCTTTCCTGGGGGCAACTTGAAGCGTTGCTCGTACCACTTCGCGGCGTCCCTAAGTTGCGCCATGCCTGCCTCGTCAACAACGCCAGCCGCCAGATCGCGGATCTGTCTTGTCGCGGCGGCGAAAGTTTCGAGTTCCGTTTTGTTAATCTCGCCTTTCGTTTTCTGCGTGTCGAGGCCAAGTTTTTCCGCAGCCATCGCAGGCTTCACAAGCCCACGCTCGTAAAGGAGGCCGCGCAGTTTCACCGGATCGCCGCCGGACTCCCGGTAAGCCGCTTCGGTCGCCGCTTCGTCCGCAATGCTCTTTTGCAACTGCGCTCGTTGAATGTCCTGCAATTCCCCGGCACCGGCGAGATTACGAATCTGCATCGCCTGCCCATAAGACTCAAGTGGTCCAGGGCCAGGCGATGGCTGGCGAATCAGGCCGTAAATACTCGCATCTGCGACCATCAGTAATACCCCGCGCTGAAGTTAGGTTGAGACAAATTGCCCCTGCTCGTCATAATCTTGTCCAGCATCGCGTTCTGTCCGTACCAGTTGGCAATCGTATTCCCAGCACCGCTAACTGCATTGCCACCAGCAATAGCAGCCGCCCCGCGCGCGTTACCGGAGCCAGTAACTAGGTTCCCGATGGTGGCAGCAGTTTGACCTCCAAGTGCGGCTCCTGTTGTCGTTGCCGTTTGTCCGGTTCCAGCGACTCCTGCAAAGCGGTTAAAGGTGCGATCCTGGTCGCCGTAGAAGCGCGAATATGAATCCCCAGCCTTCTGCCCTGTGTAGTCGGAAGCGTAGCGCGTCAACGCCTTCAGTTGCGCGCCTGAATTTCGATTTCCCCGTGCGCCTGCCATGCGGTCAAGCGCTTTCGTCCCCTCATCGAGTCCGAATTGATAGCTTGCCTTTGTGACCGGATCGTCCCAAAAATCGGCGAGCGTGAATTTTCGGTTTAGATCGCCGCTACCGCCATTCAAACCAAGGAGATTCGCTTGCTCAGTAACAGCAGCGCCCCCTGCGCTCGTATAGGGCGCTAGATCCTCGCGCGTGATGTCATATTGTCGCCGTTGTTCTGCGGTCGCGTCCTGAGAAGCCTGCCCCTGGATTCTCGATGCATCCTTGGCGGCTCCCGATTGAATGACTCCACCGATTACTGAGCCGCCTACTACGGCTGCCGCTACCCAAGACATGATTTAGTCTCCTTGTGTTCGATCAACCGGCAGAAGTTGAGATACTCTTGTTCGCTCTGTGCGATGAATTCCTGTTCTATTTTCTCAACGTCAGTCTCGTTAGTGCCGTGAACCGTGAGCCATATTGTGTTCTCATGCGCGTAGGCAATACGCTTTGTTCCAGCCGGAGAAACAATGATGAATGGTGGCCTTACGCGCTTGATACCATCTTCCGTTAATACGGACAAGTCGCCAGAGACCAGCACATTCAGTTGCGAATATTTGTGGATCTTACCAGTCAGAATAGTACCCTTCGGAATGAAAATCTCGCGCCCGTAGACGCCCTTCGAGAAATAATGCCGAACGGGTATTTCCACCTGCTCGCGGGCTAATAGCACTTCCTCTGCGCGGAATACCTTTTCTCGCAAGGCGGCGGCTGGTAGCGGCGCGGACGTAACGACGTTCATACCACCTTCCACCACTGCACCCCGTTACTAGCGAATGCTGCCACCGCGTACTGCGTCGTCGTCGTCCACGTCGCGGCACCGTCGATGTTCGAGCCGTTGCCGTCTACCGTGCGCGTTCCGCCGCCCGCATTGATCGCCTTGCAGAAAATAATTTTATCCATCGCCTTCGCCGCCGTGGGGAGCGTCAGCGTGATATTCCCGTTGATGAGGATTACGCTATCGGTGAGCGTCGCGGTGTAGGCCGTTGTGATCGTCTTGACCGGCGCGTTCAGGAGGTACGCAAGCTGTCTCCAGGCCTGCGTGAACCAGTTCCCCCAAGGGCGCGGCCATACGGCCATGCGATCTCCTGCGGGAAGCGCGGATTGCAGCGGAGGCGTTCCGAGTACCATTTCAGCTTCTCACGTTCATGGCGGCGAAGGCGATCACAACCTTGATGGGGTCCGAAATGCGAATTTTGAAAGTCCAATCGCGCGCCATGCCGAGCCTGCGCCAGATCGCGCGTGTGCGGTACTTCCCGATAGCGCCGAGCGTCGTCCACATCTCCGCGCCCCAAGTATTTCCGCCGTCCTTCGACACGCTTAACATCGCTTGAGGGTTCGAGCCTTGGCCACTGGTGAGTCCGATTCCAGTGGAAAAGTCTATGAAAAGTTCGTCCACTACCACCGGCAGGTTCGAGTTGAAGATATGCCGCGAAATTATTTCTCGCGCGATGGCCGTACCCGCGTCGGTGTAGACATCTGGATCGAGTGAATAGACGTTCCCATTCGTGTGATCTCCTACAAGAGTGCGACCAAGGAAATCAAGCCGCATGTCCGCGCGGTGCCGCGCACCGCTCAAGCCGTATTCCAGCGGCGACCACAAGTTTGTCGAAGCATCGAAGAGCCATGATTTTCCAGCACCCGGAAAGTTGACTTGCAACATCGGGTGCCCGCCGAGCATGTAGGAAAACGCCGTCGCGTCCGCTACCGTCGCGTATCCGGCGATGAGCGAATCCAATTCCTGCGAGCTAAGGGGCCTCGGAACATAGCCTTGAATGAACATGACTTGCACCTGCCCCATCGAGTTTTTCATCACGCCAGCAAGACCGGAATTGAACTGGCATAGCGACCAGCGCGCGGCGAGTCCAAATTCCTGCGTTGCGCCCTTCACGGGAACGAAGGGAAAATCTCCTGCGCCCACGTTGCCCCAGAATTCCGTGGTGTTCACGCCGAGAAGCACCACTTCGCCGTTATCGGCGAACACGCGCATCAGGCCATCAGGATTCGATTCAGCAGCGGCGAAATCAAGCGCATCCCAAGTAATACCGTCAGGTGAAATCTGAACTTGATCTCCGGTTCCCTGATCCGCGAGGAACTGCCCATCGAGCCACGCGCAGGTATTAGCGGTCTGCGGCGCTGTCCCCGATGCCACCACCGCAAATGTCGTACTCGCTACCGTGTAGGTATAGAGATTCGTCCCGGTTGCAACGAGGATCACCGCGCCGTCGTAAGCCATGTCAACGTGGCCGATGCTGGTACTGATCGTCCCACGGTTAGTTTTCACTCCTGCGTTATTCACTTCCCAAAACGTGTCCCGGTGAACGACGTAGTAGAAGTTTCCGACCGCAATCCAGCCGCGCACCGGCGTATCCCCGAACGATACGACCAGCGTAGTCCCTGGCGTGCCGTAGAAAATTAACTGCCCTTTCTCCGAGTCCGGTGGAAATTCACAATATAAATTTAGATGCCTTTGAGCACTAGCCGCGCTAGACTTACCTTGTTGTCCAGTTCCAAAAAGAGGAATTACGGCCATTTACGTTCCTTGATCGTTCCTATTGTTCATCGCAGTTATTTAACAGCACTAGACTTCATAGAATCCGCTACACCAAATGGCAGTAGCAGCTCCAATATCTACGTCTGAAAGATTCGCCGGAGAGTTGTTATCCCCAGCCTCTTGCAACTGTACGGCTGTATCGTTATTCAGGATTCTGCCTACGACCGTGTAGTATCCACCGGCTACGTCGAGGTTAACGTCCTTGATGTAGTTAAAGGTTACTGAGCTAATGCCTCCAGAAACATTCCTCGACGTGAAGGGTAGATTGTTGATGGATAGATTGCCGGAAGTAGCTGCGTCCTTCGCAGACAGAGATAAAACGATTGTGAAAAAGACGACATTCCCGACTCGACAATAGCGCCCAACTTGCGCGGCGTAAGTCTGCGCGCCAGCAGTAATTGAGCCAGCCAATGTAGGTGCTGTGGGGAACGCGGCCCACACACCATCGGAGTTTCCCCACACCGAGTTAGCCTGCTTAACGGCAGCGGGGATGCTGGATGTCGTCGCGGGGCTGATATAGATAGTGTTGGCCGTTGACGCTATACCTGTGCCATCAGTAAAACTGCTGATATCAGCCGTTGCTGCTGTCCCGGCAACATCAATGTGGATATGAGAATTGTAAGTGGTTTGCGTCAATCCGCTGCTAGCGTCAGATGCGCCACCAATACGCATCTTGTAATCACAGGCCCCTTTGTTGCCTATAACTTTGATGCTGCTGCTGATCGCGTTGATCGCGTACAACGCTTCGACAACGGTATCTGACGCGAGCCAAGCAACGCTGTTTGGGTCCAGGCGTCTTGCTGCGGCGGTTTTGGTGGTTTGAATCTGAATGTCAATATCAACACCGCGCGCACGACCGATTACTACGTCACGCTGGCAGTTGACCGCCTGACCGCGAACCCGCAAGCCATCAATCTTTCCTGCGGTCAACGCCCCGGTGGCCGCTGCATTGGAAATGCCCACTGCTTGATAGCAGTCCTCGGCGTAGAGGTCCACGTCAATCGAAACTTTCGTGCCTTCCATAAAATCAGGATCGAAGTCAACACCAAAGCCCTGTGCGCATCCCTTGGCCCTAACTGTAGCCTTCAAAGAACCGCAGACGAGAGACCCTGAACTCGGCGGTTGTACGCTGAGAGCCTTGCCACCATCGACGTTAGTTGTGGCATCAACGGACGCGAGGTTTTCGCAGTAAACCTCCAATGTAACGTTGTCAAAGCCGTTCGTGATACTCACGCCGTTGGAGCCAGAGGTAGAGCCGCTGATCGTGGCTGTGAGCTTTGGAAAACCCCTAACGTGAAAATTCTTCAGCCCGTTAAGTTGGAATACGTCGGCCCCGTTGACGGAAACCGTCTTGAACTCTGTCCCAGGCCCTTCGCAGTAAATCGTTGTATTGGCACAGTCTAGAAGGCTCCCGGGTGTCCCGCTCTGCGTCCACGGGAAATTCGCTTCGCCGATTTCATACAGACCAGATGGTGCATAGATGTCGTGATCGTTAGCTAATGCCGCAGTCCAGGCCGCCGTGATCGACGCGAGCATGGCGGTGCGGTCGGACGCGGAGTATCCAGTTCTAGCGCGCACCAGAGTTTTCTGCGCTGCGGTCATCCAATCCATAAGGCTCTTGACCTCTCGGTGCTTGTTCTGCGACGAATCAGCAACCGCTCCCGTACCGGACTGGAGGAAGGGTAGGATGCTCAACGGCGCCTTCACCACAACACCGCCTTGCAGGATTACCACCTCATTCGTGGTTTCCAGACCCACTACTGTCGTAAGGTCATTGACTCGTGGCATTAGACCGCCACCGACAGGAATTGATTGGCTTCATTTGCGAGCGGCACATAGTTCTGATCCATCAGCCAGTCATAGAGTTGACCTGAACCGCCGAACGAGAACCTATCGGTGTAGGCGTTCCAGTCGTTTCGATCATCCGCCACAGATCATCCCGTGTTGATGTTGAAACTTCTGCGGCCGCCGAGTCGCGCTACGGCTGTTTCTACTCGCTCGACCATCGAGGGCGCGTTGACGGTCTTTATATTGGCTTTTGATTCCGTGGCGATCTTTATGATGCTCGCTGGTAGCGGCAGAGACGGATAATCGGAGTGCAGTTCCACCGCAAAATTAAACTCTATCGCGCGCAGATACCCAGGCGGAAGCGCAAGATCGGTCGTCAATGCCGCAAACGATTGCAACGTCTGCCAAGTGTTCAGTTTCAGCGTAAGGCTTGCCGATGGCACCGGGTACAGGTAGATGATACCAAGCGGATACGCTGGGTCCATGTAGAGGAATTCCGGCAGCGTGGACTGCGTGGACTTAACCGGAATCGAGTCGTACTCTTCGCGCCGTTGCAGCACCGTCACTTCAGTCCACACGGAATCCGAGCCAACGACGAACGCGGATTCAATCCGCACCGGGCGTTGCTGCGTGAAGTTTCCGCTCGTGCCAATGGTGCGCGATGTCGTTGCCGCAGGCCATGTATTCGATACCTGCACGATCTGATACACGGCAAGGCGTTCAAGCTGCCACGAATCAAGCATCGCGTTCAAACTCGAAAGCGCTGTTGCCGCGAACGTATCCGTAGCCGTCTCGCCGTCGCCCAACACGCCGATCTTACGCGCCGAGGACTCGATAATTTGCAGCGCGGTTGTCACTGTGGCCTAGCGTAGTCTTGCCCGGTATAGGGCTGTACGCTGGGATTCCCCGAAAGCGTTAGATCAGTGGCATAGTTGAACATCCTGAACACAGTGGCGTAGGACGGTTGCATTGATGCGTTAGGCGTCGAGGTATGCGCAAGCGAACGGGCAAATACCACGAGGTCGCCGCGCGCGGCCCTCACGGGAACCTTCTCGTATTCCTGTAATTCTGCTTCCGGGATTTCGTATTGAATGAAGTGCTGTTTCTTCCCGTGGGTTTCGTGGTCATAGCCTTGGTATTCAGCGAATTGCCATTCATTTTTCACATGCGAGCCGCGCGCGAACCACATCGTCCCGCTTCCTTCGTGCTTGTCGCCAAGTACCGGAAACCAGCAATTCAGGAAATTACGGCGCTTCGGGTAGTAGCAGGTTTCCGAGTGCCAGTGATAAAGCAGGCGCTTTGAATTCGGAAGGTTGATGAATGGCGAGAGGCCGTGCGTGAAAAGCAGGTTTGTCCCGAGAAGTTGTCGAGCGTAGTCAAGGAGCGGCTGCCACGAGAGCATCCGCTGCGATGCTGCGGTCATGGCGAGCATCGGCAGCACTTGGTAGCCCGCCTCCTGATCCTTATCCTCAAGGTAAAGCAGAACTGCTTCCAGTTCCGGCGCGCCCTTGTACCCGGCTTTGCGGGCCTGCATGAAGTAAACGTCTCTTAATGCCTGCTCCCACGGAGCCAAGAGCGCTTCCGGCCAGAACTTCGGAAGAATGAGAAAGCCATCGCGCAGGAAACGCGCAAGGCTAAACTCCTCGATAACTTCCTTCGCCGCTACGCTCACGAAGCCGCCATCAAGCCCTTCTCAATCAAGCAGGCGAGAATCGAATTGACGGCTGCGGCCTGCGCGATGAATTGCGCCGAGGTCTGGAAGCCGAAAATAGGACTCCCGGCTGCGGAGACTGGAACGGTGGTGCTGATCGTCGCCGTATATGCGGCTTGATCCACCGCCGATGCGCCGTGGAATGAAACCAAGTCTGCCGCCCCATTGCCGATTGCGGCATTGCCGTCCAGCGTGGTCGCGCCAGTGACATTCAGCGAACCGAAAGAAGGATCGTCATACGCGACCCCTGTAGCTTTGGAATTTGGCATTGCGTTCTCCTTTAATTAAAGACGCGCCGCAACGATCTGCTCTGGAGTAAGCCGAGCCGCTATGTTGTGCGCGAGTTTGTCGTGAAGTTTTTGCACTCCATGCGTTATGTCGAAGCGCAAATCTTTTATCATCGCCCCTAGCAAACCACCGCCCTTTTCCTTAAAAATTGGCGAGACGCGGATTATTTTAGCTAGGTACTCCGCCTGATTCAGCAGAGCCGGGATGGTAATGAAGGCTTGATCTCCAACCTGAACGCGCAAGAAAATCGTCCATTCATCATCTACAACGCTAACGTTTTTATAGGCGTGCGAGGTTCCGTTGTAGTAGATGCTCGCAGCAGGATCGTCAGGCCGCATCAAGCACTCGGTAATAGACGATTCGCAGCCAATATAGGTGATGTCCCGATACCCTACTTCAATCGCCAGTTGCGGCGTACAGGTCGCTGCGGTCGTTCCGTGGTTCACCATGTCCTGCGTTTCGATCAACTCGAAAAGATGCGCGTTCGATCCCATCGCCTTGAGCGCGGTAATGACGCTCGGATGCACCGTCTCAGCGACAATTGCATTCTCGGCCCCCTCGGTCATCGCCTCTACTTCCGGCAGCGGATCAACGGCGAAAAATGTAGCTTCGATGCCACGGCTACGGCACCACTGGAACACCGAGCCGCAGGCCCAGATGTCCCCTGGAAATGCTCGCAACTCATCTTCAAGCGGAGTGATGGAATGTCCGCCACCGAGAACGATCAGCGCAGGACGGGCGGCTTCCTTGAGATACGGAAGTCCGCTCGCCTTTGCGAATACAAGATGCTTCTCGCCTTCTTCCCTTGGCATACAAGGCACCGGGATGAAGTTGATGCTTGCCATTACGAAGCCGCCATCAGCCCTTTTTCGATCAGCAGCGCGGTGATCGTATTGACCTGCGCCGTCAGCGCAATCGCCTGCGCGGATGTCGAAAACCCGAAGATCGGGCTACCGGCAGCGGACACCGGCGCGGTCGTCGCCAACGTCGCGCTGTAAGCCGCCTGATCGACGGCGGCTGCGCCGTGAAAGGAAACCAGTTCGCTCGCCGACAACCCGATGACCTCGCCGCCCGAAGCGTTGGAGCCGATGGACTGAACGTCTGTACCTCTTGGAAGTGCCATGATTTCTCCTTAACCCGTGATGCGGACGGCCAACGGCCCGCGAATCTGCTTCACGCCAAACAGCACGTCAAGGCGACATGGAACATTATCGCTATTGATGTCGTACTGCCGCGCAAGCCTGATCGAGATGCCATCGTAGACTTCGCGCGCACCCCACGCCCCGAACTTCGACACGTCCTCAAGGTCGCAAGTCGCAAGGGTCGCCCAATCCCTATGGAAGGCGAGATGCTGCGGGTATGAACCGGAAGCCGCACCAACAACCACCAGAGCGGCGGTAGTGGCCGGAAGCGCCGACACGTTCTGATTCGCTCCGGTGGAGTAAATCGGCGGGTCGAAAGTGATCACCGTCGCCGTAGCCGAAGTCACCACAAACTGCTTCAGGTGCGAGTACGCTACTTTCGTCTCCTCATTCACCGCGTAGACCCCGGCCATCGTGAAGATGGTCCCAGCTGAGTACGCCGTGGTGGTGGTCAAGACGTTGATCGTCGTATCGCCGCTTGCAACCGTGTCGGTATCCAGCGTGATCCCGGTTACGACACCCGCCGAGTTCACCTGCGGGTTGATGACCGGACACATGCCCCACTTGAAGCCCGTGGCGATGTCCTCGATCACGCCGGAATCGAACTGGTCGGCAATTTTGGTTTCCTTCTGGAACAAGCCTTTGTAGGCGTCCACGACGGAGGCCATCGCCAGAGGCGAAAGCGCAACGTAGCGTTTGCCGTCTCGCGGAACAAGATTGTCGTCCAGCCGCGCTCCGGCTTGCAGGATCGTCAGCATGGATGCTGGCGTGGTTCCTGCGGAACCTACCAAGTTCGGCACGTTGACGTAAAGCGCCGCGATCTGGTTCTCGATGTAGGAGGCGACAATCGCCGCCGCAGGCTCGATGATGCGGTCCGAGAAGTCCTGCAACTCCATCGTCAGTTCGGCAGTCGAGAAGGTCATGTCCACGCCGATTTGAGTAGCCCGCGTGAGGGTGACGCTTGTTTCGCTGGTGTCCTGCGCGTTCAGGTTCTTGCCGGTGCGGATGACGTACTTGTTCGGCAGGCGGATTTTGATATCCGCGCCTTCCTTCGCGCCGTCCGCCATGTACTGACTGTCATTGCTTTTGTTCAATTCGGCTCGTTAGACCGAACCCGCTTTATGCAGCTACCGCTTTCGCGGTAGGCCAGACCATATCTTCACTCAGCCCCGACTACCTTTAGAACTGGTGCGATGCGCTTCGGGCCACTTGGCCCTACTCCCGTTTCGGGATGGTCGTTACACCTTGTCTTATGCGGGCACACGCCGTTATTCATGCGCTTGCCGTGGTTGCAGTTCATGCACAGCACTTGGTATCCAGCCGGGAATCCTTTTCTCGCCAGCCACGCATAAGTGACTAGCCCGGCGGCATTTCTGTTGCCGTACATCGCCCTGCGAAACGCTGCGCCATCGTTGTTAATGTGGTCGAGGGTTAAAAACTTCTTTTCCGTCTCGCCACAGCAGGCGCATACATAACCACCGTATGCAGCAAATGTTGCTTCCTTGATCCTGTTGCGCTTTGCGGCTGCGCTCGGCTTCCATCTTTCAAGAGCTTCGGTCTTGTTGGCGCTGTACCAAACCTTAGTGCGCCCTCTGATGCAAACCTTGCACTCTGCCCTTACGCTACCGTTCTTCGCTACATAGAACTCAGAAACTTCTTGTTCTACTCCACATTTACTGCACTTTTTCATAAGACCTTGGCTCGGTATTGCCATATGGCTTTCGCCGTTTAGGGTTTCACCGAGTTCACATCGTTTAACGTCAGCATGAAAAATTTACTGACGGTTGATCTTCTTCGCCAGAAACAGCTTGCCGTGCAGCACGGATTGAATCTTCCGCGTGACGGCGGTTGGTGTGAGCACACTGTTTGCCAACTCGTTCTCCTACGGTTCGCCTCGCGGCGATCCAAAGGCCCGCTGAAGCAGCGGGCGCTATCTACCTGCTCGTTTCCGCGCTAGCGCCCTGTCTTTCCTGATCCATTCGTCGATCTTGTCGCTGTCCCTCGGTTCACTGTCCGAGGCGCTACCCGATCCGCCGCCTGGCTTGATAGGCGCTGGTGCTGCGGAAGGCTTTTTTGTTTCCTTCGGTTCCGGCTTGGGTTCGCCTTCTGCGGTCTCTGCCGCAGGCTTCGCGCTTTCGATGCGCGCCTCAAGCTTGCCGATCTCGCGGAGTGCTGCGGAGGGTGCGAGTGACGCGATGCGCTCGCAATCCTTGGGATTCCTCGATAGATAATCAAGGACTTCGGGGCCGAGGTCGGATTCTGTGATCGCCTCATGCACCTCTTGCTGCAAAACTATATCACCGATTGCCTCAAGGCGATCCTCGATGTCAGGAAACTTGGCCTTGAGCTTTGATTGGAAAGAATTAATCACCTTCTGCCGCGCATCTTTCGCCTGCGTTTCCTTCTGCTCCTTATCCCAATTCGCGCGCTCTTCGCGGGCGACCTTGCGCCCGATATGCGCGGCTTTCGCTTCCAGAAATTCCTCGTAGGTAGCGAACTTGTCGCGCGTCGGCTCGGCATCTTCCACGGGCTTCGCGGGCGCAGGCTTGACGGGCGCGATTGACTCACGTCCCTGGTAGAACGCCTCTACCTCTTTTCGCGTGCGGTAGCGCTCATTCTTCTTCACCTTCGCGGTGATGCGATCCAAATCCTCCTGCGTGTAGCTGCGTGGCGCTGGTTTCTCAACCGCCGCGCCTTCACCTTCCGGCTTCTTCTCCGGTTCCGCTACTGGTACAACTGGCGCGGCTTTTTGATCAACCGCTGCTGCTTGCGCTTCAGCCATTTTTGGCTCCTGTAGAACTACGAATTACGGCCTATCTTCCCGATAGTCCACTGCCAGCGCGAACCGCGCGCTTCGGAATACTTTATCTTCTGTCATGCCGTAAGCGCCTGTAGCGTGGCATCGGCAAGCTGGCTCTGCCAGATGTGGACTTCCTTGAGGGTGCCGTACCAAGACGATGCGCCGTTCGTAAAACATCCAGTGGCAACCGCTGCACTACCCATGTCGCCATCAAAAGCTGCGGTCTCTACTGTTGCTCCATCACCAGTAGCATTCAACGCGGTGCCCCACGAAGTTGCACGCTTGCGGATTCCGGTTAGCATGTCCGTAAGACCTGTTTTGGTAGCAGCGGTAGTTCCATCTGAAATGCTAATTCGTGTCCCGACAGAGCTATTAAAAAACATAGGTCCATTGCTGGTCGTAAAGCTAACAACAACTTGTTGAGTGCTTCTGGCAGAAAACGTACTCAAATCCGCATAGCACGTCCCTGTCGCCGCAAGCGCGTTTCCTGCGAACGGATACGTCAACACATCCGAATTTCTCACCGCTCCTGCCGCATCCATCGGGCTAGTCGCAAACGCGCCAGCCTCGAACTGGTTGAAGTCCACCTCGATGACATCGCCGGAAGTTCCGAGTTCGATCCCGTAGCCGATGAGCGTTACGTCCACGGTTGCGTCCAAGACAAGGCGCGTATAGGTCGAGGTATTGATCGAAGCAGCGAAGTCGGAGGATTTTGTCGCGCCCTGAACGAGCTTAACCGTTCCCGTTCCTGTCACTCGGCGGATGAAGCAGGAATAGGTGCGATCAGAGGCCGCAGCAACAAGCAAGTGCAGCACCGTTGCGGCTGCGCCAGTAGCGGTCAGGCGCGTGCAGGCGTTGACTACGCCATCAATCCCGGTTCCAGTCTTGGCAACCGTCATCGTAACCGCATCCCACCCCACGCCGGTCATGTCGCGGATATTCGCTGTCGGCGTCACAAGCTGCGTCCCGGCGCCTTCGGCAAAGTAGCCTCCGTAAGCGCCTACCGCAGTCGTCGCGCCGATGTAGCAGCTACGCGCAGTCCCGCTCGCAACGGAGGCCCACAGGCCGCTAGAGAGCTTCGTCCACGCCGTAGTCGCCCGCGTGAAGGTCGCAGGCCCTACCCCGCGCGCAAGCGAGGTGTCCACGGCACCTGAACCTGCATCACCAAGCGGCAGGATGAACTCGGCGGAGTTAAACACTCCTCCAAGACCGCAGACTTGATCGCGTCGCCAGCGCTGCATTGCTATTCCAACCTCATTCGTATTCCACAGTCGCGTCTAGGGTTCCCGAGGCCGTCACATAGAGACCTCGCGTAAATTGAAGTTCTGGGAAGTTGTACTGCGTTCCGGCTATTGGAGTGAACGTATTGAGAAGTACCGGCGCAGTTGCGCTCATCGCATCCCAAAACTTCAGCGTCGGCGTCGATGAGGCCGAGGCCACAAATACGCCAACCAATTTTCCAGGCCCCTCCTTCACTAACGCGCTCGCCGTCAAATTCTTGTACATGCTTGCCATTGCGGTCTCCTGTTACTGCATCGCTTCGGCGGGAACCGCCGCCGCGTCGTTCAAGCTTCCGAGCTTCGTTTCCATGCGCTCTAGAATCAATTTCCCATTCACGTCCGCGAGCGCCTTCTTGCTCTCAAATTCCGCCTTTTCGCGCTCAAGGGTCGCGCGTTCAAGCGCGATCTCTTTTAGGGCTAAATCCTTTTGAAGCGCGAGCAGTTGCTTGTCGTTCTCCACGCCAGCAGCGGTTTCGTTCAGTTTTGCAATTTGCGCTTCGACCCTTGTTAGAACCTCTTTCGCCTTCGCCTCCTGCTCCTCAGCAGCCTGCGCGGCCTCTGCCGCCTGCTGGTGCGCGGCGTTCACTTCTGCCTCGCGCTGCCCCAACGCCTGCGCTGCGGCCTGTACCTGAGCCTTTGCGCGCTCTATCTGCCCCACGCGGTCCTCGCCCTCCGGTTCATCCTGCAATTCAGGTGGCAGCATCTTCTTGAACCGCGCGGCGATCTGATCTGCACCAGGCCAGTCCTGGCTCTTGAAGATGATGTCGCCGAACTTCGCAAGGAATTCATTGTTGCCTCGGCTGATCTCCATCATCGCGTCCGCCGATTCAAGCCTGCGCGTGGTGTAGTTCGGCCCTGAGACAATCGTTACATCGTATTTGCCGACGTTGAGATTGTAGATTTTTTCGATGGCACCGGATTCGTTCTTATGCTCGGCATAGGCGCAGGGCATACCTTGTTCATCGCAAAGACCGGGATCAATACTGGCCGTCCCCGGCGTGCCGTCCTCACCAATAATACGGGCGATGCGCGGCTTGTCGTAATACTTGGGAATGACCTCAACGAGAATCTGCCCCGTGTGCCGCATCGAACGCTTGAGGTTGTCTGAGAAGTGGAAGCTCCCGACATCGCCCTCGCGTTGCTTTGCGATCAACGCGCGGCCCGACTTCTCGTTTGAATCCTCGCCCAAGGTCGCGTTATAGCGCCCCATCGCGGCCTGGATATTGTGTTCGGCCTGCCCCAGCACCGATAGCCAGCCGGTAGGAATTCCTGGCGGCGCTTCGCGGCGCGGCGCGGCTACAAGCACGCCATCCACGGAAAGCGCCTTGTACATCAAGACTGAGATATTTCGCCGGTTAGCAGTACGCCATTGATCCTCTTGACCCTCAAGCTGTCCGAGAGCCGCTACGTAGGAGGAACGCGGGGCGAGTGCAACCTGTTCCACGAACGCGCTCGTCGCATAGTTATCCACGCGCTGCGCGTCCATCGCGCCACGGATCGCGCCTGAGCGTTTCACACGCCCCTCGATGTCCAGTTCGTTCCCAACGACTTCAACAATCGGGATGCAGCTACCTGCCCACGCGCCATCCTCAAGGATCTTCGTCGCCGTGAGTTTGCGCCAGCGCACGCTAGGCACTTCCGTTTCGCGCTCGCGCAGGGATTCCGTGCCATCAGGCAGCACATCTTTGGGCGCAACGGTGCCATCAGGCAATTCAACGATAGTGATCTTCTCGTACTCGATCCAGAAGTATTCGGCGTACAGCACCCAATCGTCGCCGTACCATTCAGTGAATTCCTTCCCCTCCGCGCCGAAGCCGCTCATCGCTTCTTCAGCCTTCGTGCCGAATTTGCGCTTAAAGTCCTTCTTCGTCACCTTGTAGAAGATAAATCCGTACTTCGCATCCGACCCGTCCGGCTCTTGGCGCTCGGGGTCAAGGTACACGGAAAATCGGTTACGAATGCGTTTGATGCGCAAGTCCTGACTGAAGGACATCGGATCGCAGAATTCACTCAAGATGCGCCAGTAGCCGAAGCCGCCATCCACCGCTGCCTCGAAGCCAGTGTCAAATGCGATATCCGCGTGGCTCGCGTCCTGGATGTGGCGAATGAGGCCGTCGAATACTTTGGCGACTTCTGCGTCGCCTCCCTCCACCGGACGCACCTTGATCTGCGGCTTATTCTGGCGCTCGTCGTTCACGATCTGCTGGATGTGCTGATTGAGTTTATCAACCACCAGACACGGGCGAGCGCCCTCCGGCTCGTTCTCGCGCTCGTTACGCGCCTTCTGATCCCACTGCTCAAGGTCGCGGAATTCCAGCGCCTCTTTCGCGCGCACCCGGTTATCACGCTCAGCTTCTATGCAAAGCTGGTAGCGTTCGCGGACCAGCGTGAGGAACGTTTCCTCTTCGTCTACGGGTTCGCGCTCTTCCGTGTCGTTCACGCCTGCCACCCATGTGCGCCCATGTACACGCGCTCGCGCGGTTTCTTCACTTCCGCCTTCTCCGCGACAATGCCTGGAAACAGCTCACTCATGGCGAATACAAAAGCATCGGCGCGGTTAGGTGAATCGCTCCCCGTGTAGCCGTGCGTGGTGAAGCTGCATAGTTCCTCCTCAAGCCGCAGGAACGTTCCTACGAAGCGAATCTTCCCCTTCTCGGTCAACGCGGCTATCGGTTCCGCCCGCACATGCTTTCCGCGCGTCGCCGTGATCTTCCTGAACGGCACTCCTGGCTTTGCGGCCTGCACCACGAACTTAACCATCTCGCCGCCGTAGTTCGTCTCACCCACAATCTTGTCGGCTGCGTGCCGGTCGTAAGCGGTCGTTGCGACGTTGCCCCACGTCTTAGGCCCTGCCTTCACCGTGCAGTCCTCGATCACATAGGCGTTCCCGTCCATACCCAAGCCCGCAACGATGATGCCTATCGCGTCGTTATGCGCGTTGTCCTCATCCGCAGCACCGCTCGGGTCAACGGCGACCACGATCCGCACCATGTCGGGTAGCTGATCCTCGCGCCAACGATCGATGCCCTCCTCGGTCCAGAGAGCACCTGGCGCGGCGTCGCCGTACTCCCCGTCTAGGAAGCGTTGCCGCATGCGAACGCTCAAGCCCTCAAGTTGAGCGATGTAATCGGCCGGTAGATTCGCCGCGTTATCGCGTGGATTGATCTTGAAGTGCGCGTAGTCCAAGGGATTCGCAAGCGGCTTCTTCGTCTCAGGGTCACGCAACTGGTGGAACATCTGGTAAATCCAATGCGTCTTTGCTGGCGGATTGGCGTCGTAGTACATCTTCAACGGCAGCGTTACGTGCCTACCATCTAGCGCGAAATCACACTTCTGCGCAAGACGTGTAACCGATAGATTGCGCGAGTTGAGTGGGATCTGCGACGCTTCGTTGAGATATATCGAGGCGAATTCCAAGCCCAGTATTTTCTCGGTGCGTTCCTTGTCATCGAGCCCTCCGAGCCAGATTTCAGAACGATTCGGCAGCGTCGCGTACCAGTCCGAGAGATTCATGCTGTACGGAATACCGCACTCAGCGAACACTTTCGGCAGCGTGTCGCGGCCTATCGAATCCTTGCAGTGCTTGAAGCGAAAGCGAAGGATCGCGTGCCGTGACTTCGGGCACTGCGCTGCGCGCGCGCCGATGTTGCGCACGATCAACGCGGATTTGCCGGAACGCGAGCCGCCTTCAAGGAGAATGTGCTTCGCAGGCCCGTTCAACACCGCCCTTGCTTCGACCTGGCGCGGCGTGAGGATCACTTCACGAGCTTTGGAATGTCGAGATCGTATTGCGTCGCCCAGCGTCGCGTTTGCGTTCGCCTATCCGATAACGCGATCTTCGACATTCTCAGAAGCAAACGACGTGGATGATGCGTGAGCCACCAGGAGATCAGGCTCGGCCTCGCAATCACGCGGCCTTGTCCTCTCGGTCAAATTTCACCACGAGTGCTTCGCCATCGTGGCCCGCGAGTTGCAACTGCTGCGCGGCCTTACCGTCGAGGCGGTCGGCAAGCATCTGCACGGCCCATGGTTCACCAACAGATGCGAGGTCGAGCAACTTTTCCGCTGCCGCGCGCAAACGCTTTGAGTCCTCTTGGATGATTGCGCGATCAAGGGCGGCGTAGAAGCGCCTGCTTTTTGCGCCACCAGCAGGATTCCCGCTTTGGCCTGGTTCAAACGGCATTGCGAGCAATTCCTATCTTTTTGTTTTCAAGATGTCGTGAACTTCTACACGAAGGAACTGCGCTTTGCAAATACTGTCTTTCCGTTGTGCGTTGCATCAATGCTCTGCGTGTTGTGCGTAATGTAGAGTGCCCTATTACATAGGGACACACTCCCTACGCAGATGAATACGCAATATGCGGTGCATTACGTAGATGAATACGCGAACAATACGCAGCGGCATCAGACCTCCACTAAAGCTTTGATTGAATTACGATTGTTGCTCTTTCCGATGGTTTCTACCTTGAGTTTTCCTTCCGTCATCAAATCTCGCATGGCTTGGCTTAAATCACTACTCGAAACATCCTCATTTAGTTTGTGTTCCACGATCAAGCTAGGTAGGTAATAAGGTGACCTCTTCCCGGCTGATGGGTGAAGTCCGGTGAGGGATAGCTTACGAAGCCCGGACAGCACGATCCTGGCTGATTTTTCTTTGTTGATGATGCCAATTATTCCGTTGCCAGACACTTCGTCAGGGGTGAGTGTGCCATCTGCGTAGGCCATTCGCCGCCAGTCCTTCGGGCTGTAGTTGGCTTTGCGGCGGCTGAGATAGCGCACCGCGTCATCAGTTGAAGCCTCTACGTCGATCTTTGCTCCAGGTAGTGTAGCGCCGAGATAGAGCCGGGTGCGCGCCGTGTTCTCCCAAGCGCTAGAGCCCGAGAATTCACTTCCTTGGCTGCGTGATGGATGGGCTAAGAGAAGAATTGCTTTACCTTGGAGTGCGCCAGCTAAGGCGTTGAGAAATGCCGTAACTGCGTGTCGGTCGTTTTCGTTTCCTCCATAGAGTTGCGCTACGTTATCGAGGATCACCACGTCTGCGGCTACGTCTTTTGCTTGTTCAGAGAGTTGCGTGATGAGTGGCGAGAAGAGGAGCCTGCCGTACTCGGTTGAGACAAGGGCGTTATCCAGGCCGTGACGCGGAACGATGGTAAGACGTTCGTGGAATTCCTCGAGTCCAGCCTTGCACCAGCGCGAGATGGCAAGTTGTCTGCGCCACAACTCATCGTGATCGTCCTCGCAAGCCCACATCAGGCACTTGAATGGCGCTGGCACCTCCTCGATGAAGGCACGCCCCAGCGCAAGGCAGGAACCGATCTGTTGGGCAAGGAGCGTCTTACCGATGCCGCCAGAGCCGACAAGAAGAGTGACATGCCCGAAGCCGAACCAGCCCTTGATCGCCCATTTTCGTTCTGGAGGGGTGAGCGGGGCAAGGATTGGCCAATCTAAGGGCGCTACAAATGCCGCAGGCGCGTTCTTTGGCGTAGCTGCGGGTAGGGTAGCCAACCCTATCGCTGGGCGAGCCTTGGATGATCCTAGCGGAAACTCAGGGTCGCCTTCCTCGATGGGGATGGCGCTCATTTGTTGCCGCGCAATTTAATGTGATAGCCTTTTTCGCACAGCGGGCTATCAGTATGGCAATGCGCTACGCGGTGGCCTGCGCCTGGGCCGTGGGAGTGAATAGATCGACAGTAGGGGCACCAGAATACCCAAAACGTTCTTCCTGGTCCCCCGCGTTCTTCGCAGAGAAAAAGGGGGTACTCGCGCTGCTTCGTCATTCAAAGCCTCCGATAAAGGCTGAAACCGGAGGGTGAGCCTCACGTTATCGGCGCTCGGCAAAGGGAAGTCCCCTCCTGTTGCTAGTCTATGCGCTCTTCTGACTTAGGGCAAGCGCCGTACAGGTTTTCAAGTGTGCGCTTCGCCGCTTCCTCGGTGCCGTACATGAGGTCGTATCCGTCCAGGCACGAAAGGTAAAGCTCTTTGTAGGCCGCATCCAAGCCCGCCATAGACTCTAGCTTGACGTACTCCCGCCTAAGCTCACGATAGGCTTCTATCCACTCATCGAGTAGCGCCAGAGCCTCGACGCGAGTGTTGATCTTAATGAGGCCGTCAGCCTCAGCTTCGAGGCCCGAGAAGTCAGTCATGTAGGGCGCTATGCACGTAACGGTTGCTCATGTCGGAAACTCCTGCACCCGCAGATCCTCTGGCCACTCGGCGGGGTCGGCGCCGGCGCGATCCTTTAGTCGCCAACCGGGGCGGTTTTCCATGATGGCGACCAGTTCTTTCCCTACGCTGGTGTGCGGCTCGCCGGAGAACGGATTACCCCCGAGTTGCTTTACAAACACAGGTACGCCAGCCGCCTTGCATTGGCGGATCGTGTCCACGGCCCAATTCACATCGAACGGCCGTGCAGGGGCGCCCTGCGTGCTCTCGCCGCCGACGATGATCCAGTCGAGCGCCGGCCAGTTGATCGACTTCGCGCCCTTGAGGGCGTTGATCGTGAATTCCATTTCTCGAAACTGTTGGTTGTGGTCGCCAGAGTTCGCAACGCGCATTGGAGCTTTGCCGAGCGAAATCCGCGTGAAGTCGATCGGCCCGAGCCCCGGCTCGTAGCTGACGAAGTGCTTTGCGGCCGGCGTCGCCAGCAGCTTCGGAATGTCGCGGTCGGCCTCCTCCTGGTTGACTACGGAGGCGCCGATCCAGACGTTCGGCGGCATATGGATCTCGCCCCACGGCATGAACCGCACGGCGTTGCCGATGCGCTTTGTGAGCAGCAGCCACGTCAGGTTATGCGTTCTCTCGATCAACCGGAAAAGATCGCCGCGCCAGCGGGCGTCGACCTCGTTGTCGAACACGTCGGCGAGCGAGGCACAGAACACCAGGTGGCGCTTGCCCGAGGCCTCGGCCTTCCGGTTCCACGTCAGCGGCTGCTTCCAGTAGGCCTCCGACGTCCGCTTGCGCGGCACCCACGGCCCCCAGTGTGTGGCGCCGCCCCAGCGGTGGCGCTTGTCCATCGCCTCGGCGTAGCAGTGGTCGCAGCCCGGACTGACCTTCGTGCAGCCGATCCACGGGTTGAACGTGCTATCGGTCCATGCGATGCCGGTAACTTCAGCCATGTGCGTTCCCGTTCAGGGTCGTGGCCTTCATGCTGCCAACTCGACCGATAAACATTCGTTGCCCCACGCATCCCAACCAAGCCGATTCTTGCGAGCGAAAAGCTCCAGATATGGCGGCGGGCTAGCTTCCTCCACTAGCGCGTAGAACGTCTCCGGTTTGACGCTGTGCAGGGTGCGTGGCCATAGGTAGGCCGTGGGCATGGCGCGCTTGGCACGCAGGCGTAGAGAACCACGGACGGAAAACAGGACGTGCTCGGTGGCACCCCTGAAGTAGTAACCCATCTTCATGCTCGGCTGCCCGTCAGCCTGCCGCGTCTTAACCCAAGTCAGAATCGTCATCGGACGAAAACCCCATGCCTGCGAGATTTGGTGGGCCTCAACCGCAAAGGTGTTGGTGAACCATAGGTAGAGGTGCGCGTTGTCCTCTGCTGGTACTCTGAGCGCGCAAATGTCCTTGATCTCCATGGCCCCGTATCGGCTGCGACTACCGGCGTTCCCGGCCCCGAGAGTTTTGTCCCTGTTCGGGCGATGCTGAAGCGATGCTCCTATCTGCCCAGGCGTTTTGTACGGCCAAGGTGGATCTGCAACGATGGTGACGTACTTAGACAAAATCGTTCCCATCCAGAGAACTAACCATCTTTCACTTCCTTGGCGTTGTCGAATACCTGCAACAGCACATTCCCATCGGTGTTCGTATCTACGCAGACCATTGTGTACTCTAGACCACGATAGACCCACTTGGGGAGGAAACGCTGCGTGTAAATCTCGTTCTCGTAATATTTACCGGCTTCCTCATCGAATAGGTTTGCCTCCGTATCAGCAAATCGGACTGACCCTGGGCCTTCTCCGTCCAGTTGCCAGACATACTCGCGGGCGTCCTCTAGAGGAATCACGCGCCAATCTTCCACGTAGCCGAAATACTCGTGGACCTGTTTCTGAAGCGCGAAGTAGTCGTCGAGTAGCTTCACTTTCCCTCCTTTGCGTCGCTCGATGCGGCGAACTGTGTATTAAAGACTTTTACAAAGTCCTTGATGATCGTCCCACGAGGAAGGCCAGCCTCGTCCTCGGCCTTATTCATGGCTTCCAGCACGTCCTTTGCAAACTTCTCTGGCGTTATGACCTTGTTCATCCGCTCGATCCCTTATCGCGGCCTTCTACTGGCACGTCGCGCCATTCGTCGGCCTCGCCAACATAGTCGCTAGTCCACAACTGCTGCAACACCTTCTGGACTTGGCCGTAATGCTCGCCCATTGGGATGAAGTTCTCTCGAAAGCGCAGATGGCAAGTAGGCTTCATTCGCTCGATACCTCGTCGTGGCGCTTATAGATGCCGGCTTTCATCGGAACGCCGTTGATGATGCAATCGTTCTCGATGGTGATTGTTCCGTCCCACGTTGCTTCGCTCCGTTGAACAAACAGCGCATCATGCCAAACCAATTCCGAGTCGTATTCCGGGTGCCCGTGGATGGCGAGCATATCGTCTAGGTTGTCCCATACCGACACCGAACGCTTTGCGGTGAGCCATCGTACAGCCACTCGACCGTCGTCAAATACGACGCCCTGAAACTGCGGCTCATCGGCAGCATTGCGCTGATTCTCATCGTGCGTATCCATCGGCACATTTCGGCGGTACATCGTGAATAGTCTCAAGATCGTTCCTTCTGAGGTTGGCGGCGCTTTTTCTTTAGGCACTTCTTGCAGGTAACCTTCCTCCACGGTACGCACACAGCCCACCACGGCGAGCCGCAGATCGGCCCTCCAGACCAAGGGCCACCACGCCACTTGTGTTTTTTCATGATCCTTCCCAGTTCATACGGAGGGGATTACCACTAGCCGACCATCTCGCCACGCATTGACCAGCTCGGCCACGAACTCATGATCTGCGATGCGCTCGCTGCCGAGGCTCACGGTCATTCCTTGGGTCGTGGATTGACTCCCGACCATGTAGGACATGATCGGCCCCTCAACAATGCCATGCGCCGTCTGAATCTCAAGGCGCTTCGGGACGGGCTTCCAAATTCCAGGCGTGGCTTCTCTGCTTAAACGCTTGAGCCGTTTCACCATCGGGTCATCTTGATAAAGTTTCAGCTTCACGGCTTTTCCTTGATCGTTCCCAGTGGAGAAACAGTGGATTGTCCGGGCGACAGTTTCTTCACTAACTACCCCTCGATATGTCGTGGGAAGGAAGTCGCCGCCAAGCCCGCCAGAGCGCGACCACGAACCATTCGTGGAATGATTGACTGCTGCCGTTTCGGTTTCTTATTTCCACTGACCAGCAGTCGTAGTCAAAACGGGCCTCAAAGAGATTAATCATCGTCCGCTCCGTACATATAGGGAGAGTTCTTCGTCGGCCATTTCTTCAAGCACGATAGCCGTCCACTCGGCTTCCTTGTTCGTCCAGATGAAGGCGTTAGTGTTGCCCTCGACGTAGCCATTCTCAGGAACGTCGGCGAGCTTTTCCACCTTGTCTCGCAGTAGCTTTTCCAAGCGGCGGTGAATCTCCTTCTCGAACGCCTCAGTTGCGGATGGTGCCGCGCTCAAGTCTGCGGAGTGATTGGCGATGGCCTTGGCGAGGTCGGCGCGAAGTTCCTTGTTCACACGCAGAAGGTCGGTACATACCTGCTCGCACTCTGCCAACTCGCCCTCAAGCTGGCGGATTGCTTTGGCGGCGCGGAAATAAATAGACTCGACACCAGCTATGGATTTGTCTGGGCGATCATCCAAATCTCGTAGGAGTTCAGCAATCTCCCCCCTCGGCGTCTCGCCCGAGAGCGGCGTAGTCATACGCGGATAATTCGGACTCGGCTCTGCTCCGGCTGCCTTGGCTTCTGCAACATAGTGAGCGCGGGCAAAAGCATCGTCATCATCGCTAAGCGCCTGTTCGGTGGATGGGGCGGCGTAGATGAAGCCGTGCTCAACAGCTTCGCAGCCGTTATGATGCCCACGCGTCTCTGCGGCTATCCAATCCTGGTAAAGCCGGAGTTGAAGTTTCACGCTCTCGGCAGCTTCCTTGGTGTAGAAGCGCACTGCTTCATGAGCATTTACACTCCACCCCCAATACTCTCCGTCAACAATCTTCCCTGTCCAATACCATGCCGGGTTGGCCCACTTCTCGACCAGCCAGCAGAAGTCCTGCTCCCTTTGACTGTCGCTCGACTTATCGAACTGCGACGCATCGCCAGCAGGAGCAGCAGGCGTGTCGCCGGGACGCTGCTTAGTTGTTGACTCGGACTCCTGCGGCGCTGCATTCGGTTGAGGGGCGGCTGAGAGGAAGGCTTTGCACTCTGCATAACAATCACTGTACCGGCCCCATTTGGCTTCTAATGGCGTATCAATTACGTTAATCAGCTTCCGCAGCAGTGCCTCCGCGCCCTCCTCAGCCTTGGGCGCTGCTATGGCAGATGGAGCGGATAGTTGCGCTTCAAGGCGGTGGATGAGTTGTAGTAAATCTGAATAGCGGGATGCCAGTTTTGTGAAGGCCCGTGGTTCATTGGGATTGAGAAAATGAACCGGCCCCCAACTGGCAAACAATTCTGCAAGATTGCGCGGCTCGATCTCCGAAACTGTTGATGTTTTCTCACTCACCTGGATACTCCTTGTCGCCTTGCAAATCGTAGGGGCTGGAGGTAGCAATCATCGGAGCGGTTGAGCAGTGATGTGTCAGTCCGGCGTAGACCGTGCAGCCGCACTTCGCGCACAGCCAGTGGTTGCTAGGCACTGTGGACGATTCACGCGAGGGAGACACAGGCGTTCTTTCGGTCATGGCGTATTCCAGTAGGTTGCCCACTTCATGATGGCGTCCCAAACGTCCGGTTCGCCCCAGAACAACAAAACGCAAGCGAGGACGAATATAAAGAGCCCATCACCGTCGCCGCGCTGGTATCTGCGCCACCGTGGGGTAAACGGTTTCACTTGTAGATGTACCGCGCCGTGAACCGGCTGGACATCAGATCGCCGTGTTTCTCTAGGAGGATGGCGCGACTCCTGAGCCAGTTCGCAATCTTCTCCTCGTCGTAGCAACGCTGGCGATAGGTGGAGTTGACCGCGAACACGCCACCGCACTCGCCGCAATCCTCTTGCGTGAGTTGAACTGATAGATGCAGAACTTTACCCATTTTATGCTCCTGTTCTAGCTATGGTGGCGTTCAATACCGCGCCAATGTGATGACGTTCACGACGGCAAGGGCCGCATTGATTGCCCCGAGTATTTCCTTGCCGTTGGCGAAGCAATAAGCCGATAGTCCAGCCGTCGCCAACAGGAACAAGAACACTAGAAACTTTACAAGCGATTCGGTCGTCATCGTTAATCCTCCGTTTTACCTATAGTGGCGTTCTTGTCGCTGCGCGTTCTCGATGCGCTCGCGGTGGTTCGCTGTATTGAAGGTCGAGGGGTTCATGTTCCGGTTTCGTCTTGCGGAATATCGCCGCCAACTTTAAGCACGTAAAGCAACATCTTCCGCGCTTCGTCAGCGGTGAGCAGACTAGTACCGGAGCGCGGAGGCCAGCCCTGCACTTTTCCGTAGCCACGCTCGGTCACGCATTGGTCACTGCACACGCTGTCAGGGAGCGGCCACGTAAGGAAGCGAGTGACCATATCTTCGGTGACGATTATTGCGTTCGTTTTAACTTTCCAGCGCAACGAATCAAAAGCATCAACGATGCTCTCGGTGGCAGAATCGTAGCCAAATTCATTCGACCATTCAGGACTTTCCCCGACCAGCAGAAAATACAGGTGAGAGAACGCTTGTTCTGCAATGTCGCGTTCTTTCATAACCTGGTCAAAGCTTAGGCTGTGGTGTCGTATGTACTTGGCGCATACGCTCAGGAGTTGATTCAGATCGTCAGTTTCCTTCCGATCAATCAACGCTTCCAACTCGTCCGCCATGTCGTTTGGACTCATTTTTTCACCTTTTTCATCGCATCATCAATAGCGTTGTCTAGCGTGTAGTCAGGAATCCAAGCGTCCGATGAATCAGGAACGCCAACGCACTCCCAATTCACTCTGAGACCGGTGACATACTCAGCATAGGTTCTCAGGTAACGATACCGCTGGGCGTCCTTTGTAGTTGCGAGCCAGTCTGCGGTAGGCACTTCAACAAACTTTGGCATCATCGTTCCCCTGCCTCGTCGCGTTGCCGATAACTTCTTTACGCAAGTGCTCCTCCGTATGAGAAACGGCGACTCATGCCGCCGCCTTCGCTTCCTTCTCCGCAATCTTCCTTCCCATCACGATTCTGTCCGAGGCCAGCATCAGCGGCAACAGCTCGCGGGCTTTCTCGATCTCGCCCGCCTTGAGATGCGCGTCTGCGGCGTACCAGGCTTCGGGAGGGGTCATTTTAGTATCTGCCCTACACGCTGGCGGGAGATACCTAGCCGCTTGGCTATGGTGGCCTGCCTGATTCCCTTGCCGATCCATTGGAGTATTCTCAGTTTCCTGCGCCGCCAGAATGCTAGTGTTCTAGGTGCCATAGCGTCCTTTTACATGCCCCTTGACTTTTTGTCAAGGCTTGATTATCCTCCGTTCCGTGTACCCAACAGGAGAGGACACCATGACCACCACGAACGCGACCGCAAAGCCATTAAATCCGATCCAACAGTTCTACGGCACTCCTACTCCTAGCAACGCGATCAAGCTCGCATTGGCGGATAGCTTCGCGTACTGCGCGCCGATGCAGCCGGATGGTGAATACGTCACACAACTCCGCAAGGCGCTGAAACGCAACGACGCCTACCCGAAGCTGATCGCGGAATTGAAGCGCCTGTGCATCGAGATACCGAAGCAGCTTGGCAGCAATCAGCCGATGACAAACGCCCTTCTGCGCGAGTTAGGAGAAGTTGAATGAACGCGATCAAGGGCACCAAGGGATTCTCCAGCGTTCCCTTAGCGGAGCGCATGGCTAGGTACACAGACAAGAGCGGCGACTGTTGGCTGTGGACCGCATCTTGCAACGAGAACGGCTACAGCCAGATTTGGGCCAGCGGCAAGCTACGCGCATCGCATGTGGTGGCCTATGAGTTGGTGTATGGTGCAGTACCTACAGGCTTTGATGTAAGCCACTTGTGCGAAGTGCGCGCGTGCGTCAACCCTTCGCATCTAGAGGCCGTTCCGCACGCCGAGAATATGCAGTACCGGCGCAGGCGCTTACTGAAACTACTTGATGACCGCCGCAAGCTGGTAGAGGTGCTGGACGGCGCGCTCGATTCGCAGGAATGCAACGGCTATATCGGCTGCCAGATGGTCGAGGAAATCAAAGCCCTCCTGCGCTCTCTCGGGGAGGAGGCATGATCGAACGCGATTCCTTCCGGCTTTGGACTTGGGCGCAGGACAAGCGCGACGAGGTTGTATGGTGGGGTTGCGTGGTCCTTGCCGTGATCGCTTACGTTTTCACATGAATTTCACAAGGAGAACACATGGAACATAAGTGCGTTTTGACTGGCACAGCAATTGTTGTGTTGGATCGCGGCTTCGTTTATGTCGGCAAGGTCACGGTAGATGGTGACTGGTGCTGCATCGCAAACGCGAAGAACATCCGCGTGTGGGGGACGACGAATGGCCTTGGCGAACTCGTGAATGGGCCGACGAAGAACACAAAACTCGATGCAGTTGGAAACGTTCGCGCGCCGATGCGCGCTGTCATCAGTATCATTGATGCGAACGACGAAAAATGGAAAACCGCACTCTAACGCTTGACGGCTCCGGCTACGGCTCCGGCTCCGGCTACGGCTCCGGCTACGGCTACGGCTACGGCTACGGCGACGGCTACGGCTCCGGCTCCGGCTACGGCTCCGGCTACGGCTACGGCTACGGCTACGGCGACGGCTACGGCTCCGGCTCCGGCTACGGCTCCGGCTACGGCTACGGCTACGGCTAC